>Ga0325402_1000885_pt1 | contig 22950 bp, 7 predicted proteins | sample PopdelMetagenome_22_FD_207212 | JGI IMG/M metagenome (GOLD analysis project Ga0325402, IMG submission 207212) | Populus deltoides microbial communities from Bellville, Georgia, United States - Xylem-PdKOR-R3 | ecosystem: Host-associated > Plants > Phyllosphere > Stem > Wood/Secondary xylem...
ATTAAGTCCTTGCACTTAATTAATTCTTTTAATTTGACTCAAATGAATTCTTAAACTTAATTAAACCTTTGATTAGGCTTGTGGTTAAATTAAATTAGCCTATTAAAAATCTAATTAAGTCCTCAAATTTAATTTTTATGCAGATTCATCTGATATCCATTGAAGTTAACCTTGAACCTGCATTATTCTTCACATTCGGGTCCTTCAACGGTGCAATTGAGCCTCCAATTTTGCACTTAAATCCCTCTTTCATCTATCTTTGCCAATCAAGCTACTGGTCATCTTTCATCTTTCATTTTATTTTATTTATTATTTTTTTGAAATTGTTGGAAACCCAAAATTGGGTTATGACAGTTGTCAATGCTTACGACAGAAAGTCTCGTAAGAGACTTTGGATAGTAAGCCTGTAAAGAAGAAAAGATAAAGGGATGTGGATTTACCAAATCATGAATTCGTTAGTCCTTTTTAAAATGATAGGATATTCAAAGATTTTCGAGAATGGTAGATCTAACAAAAATTCCAGAAATGAGGACTCAAAAGCACACTTAAAAGAAAATAGTGCCAACACACTATTTAAAAAAGATAGGGCTAAACGGTGCACTATCTAGATAATGAGGGCTCAAAGGCACACTCAGAAAAAAAATTAGTGTCATATATAAAAGAGATAGGGCTCAAAGACGTGCTATTTGGAATGTGAGGGCTCAAAGGCACACTCGAGAAAGAAGAGATGGAGCTCAAAGGCATGTTATTTGGAAGACGAGGGCTCAAAGGCGTGCTATCTAGAAGATAAGGGATCAAAGGCGTACTCAAAAGGGAAGAGACAATGCTTCTATCTAAAAGGTGAGGACTCAAATACGCACTCAAAAGGAAAGAGATATGGCTTAAAGGTACACTCAAAAGGAAAGGAAATGGCTTAAAGACGCTTTTAGATAAAAAAAAAAAAAAGGAAGAAGATACAAGGCTAAAAGACATGTTATTTGGAAGGCGAGGGCTTAAAGGCACAGTTAGAAGGGAAGAGATAGGCTCAAAGATGCATTATCTGGATGACAAGGGCTCAAAAGCGCATTCAGAAGAAAGTAGTGCAAAAAACACTATGTAGAAGAGATAGGGCTCAAAGGCTCACTCGGGAGAAATAATTTCAATGATGTTGTCAAAGAGTAAGTGGCTTAAAATCACACTCGAGATGATATGCTTCATGGTTGCTTACACATAACCTTTAAGGTATCTTATGATCTTATATCTTGAAAGTTAGGCTTTTTTTACCCCTGTATTAGTAGGAATTAAATCTTTAATAGACATTTTTTTGCTGGGAAAATTCAAACCCGTCGAGGATTATTTCTTTAGAGTCCCTGTACAGGTCAAAATATAATGCATTGAGGTTAATATGCTTATATTTTTACATGAGAAACATACGTTCTATTTCTTTATGGACTTTATCTTTCAAGACTTTAATATTTATAGCAAGTTTTCATGGCTCTTCACTTTTGCATACTCGAGCTACAACTTATGGACTTAGCCTTTAAAAAAGAGATGCTTATTTGACAAGTTCGGATGATTTTGGCATACCCTATTATTTAGAGACCTTTGTTTCATTAATTGTGACCTTTCAAGACCTCCATATTTATCACTATAATTATATGAGTACCACTGCTAGGGCGTTATGACTATCACTCATTATTCACTATACTTGTTTTGTGATAGATTTCCTAGTTATAACTTGAGTTCTCAAAAGACATTGGAGGATTTAAACAAATTACTTCTCATTTTTTTTCATTTTAGAAAAGGAGTTGTGTAGCTAGCCCTATTAGGTTTCTTGAATTGCCCTTAGTTTGATCATGCCTCTAAGTATATTATCTAGTTTTGTTTGCTTAGGTTTTCTCAAAGATGATGTTATGAAGAAGATAAAAGATCGATATCACAAAAAAAATCTTTGGAATTTCAAAGCTATTTTCAAAAGCAAAAACCATTTCAATGAAAGTTTAAAACAAATTTGTTTTGAAAAACTCAAGCAACTCCTATGGACAAGGTTTATGAAGGATGAATTTTAGATTTTGGTGACGGTTTTTCTCTTAGAAAAAATATGAGGTGACCTTTTTTTATGATTTGTTAGTCAAAGGTCTTAAGCTTCAACTTGAGAGTTTCAAAGAAAAAAAAAACTTTGAAGCATTCATTTTACTTGTATGAATAATAGAACATAACTATAATCTTTGAAGATCTCATTTCACATGAGAAATCATTGCTTATCAACATAGATTACTTGCTTTTGATTATAAAGGACTTTATCAAGCATGTAATGTGGGCTTTGGCTCTAGGCTATGAAAAGAAATGATATTTATAAGCTCAAGAGGTGTAAAAAGGATCTTAGAACTAAGGAACACTAGCCTTTGTTCCCAAGCCTTCATATTGGTTGATGGTCTCCTAGACTTTAGGATTGACTTTGTAAAATAGTCTTGGCATGTATGCCCCTAGTGTTGGATTCAAACTATTTGATTTTGAGCATCATCATCATCATCATACTCATTATTTTTATTTTCGTACGACATGCTCAACCTTTTTGAATCCTTGAATCTCTTCGTGCCCCTAGCTTTACTCGGGCATCCTTGGACTTTCCATTGATCATTTCGTATAATCTTCTGGTCAAATTGCTTTTCTAATCCTGTTATTTGTCCCTAGTATAGAGTGTGGTCCTAGTTAGGGCTTTTCTTGCAAGGAAAACTTACTAGGATCAATGAGGACTTACAAATGATATTTTTTAAGTATTGTGAAATGATTATCAAATATAGCATTTCCTCATTTCAAATGCATGTGTTTAGGATATGCAAAATTGTTTTTATAAAATTATGAATCTTTATTTAGCCATCTAAGACTCAGCTTCAAAGTTATTTGAGTGGTGTTTGGTTTATTTTTTTCAAGTTTTAGTATTTGGTGCCTCACTAAGAGATCACTTGAATTTCCAAAACTCACTTGTTAAAAACAAGCACCAATTTGACCTCTTAATTTTTACAAATAATCTTGATTTCCCAAAACCTTTTTGATCTTTTATGAAAACACAAAAAACAAGGTTTTTTAAACCTATAAGAGCATGTAGAGTTTTTTTCTTCAAAGTTTATAAAAAAAAAATATACAAAAGACTTTCTAGTCAAACTTTGATCTTTATTGATTTATTGACAAAGTACATTATGCATTGTACTTCTTTACAACATTAAGGTTTATAGGTTTAGGTAAATCATCTCCATTCATTTGGTTAAAATCAAGGCTCCTCCGAAAAAGGCTTTATTCACCACATATGGTCTATCATAGTTCGACACCTATTTGCTTTGATCTTCTCATGATATCGGCAAGATCTTCTTCAATACTGTCGCGCATGGGCAAATGGTGTCAAGGGTCAAGAAGTCATCACCTGGTTGTTTGGTTCAGGGTCACTAGGAGACCCAAGTGTACTGCTCTTATTAGAAATTCTAGGGTACGAGACTAGTTATGACTAGAGAAGATATTAACACCCCCAGCGCACCTTACCTGAGGTAAGCTATATTATGTGATCTTCATATGGTTTAAAGGTTTTGATCTGTTTTTAATTTATGGTTAGTCTATGGTTCAGGATAAAGATTTACTCTTATGAATAAATTTGATATTCTGAATTTATGATTAGCTCGTTTACCCAGATAAATTCTTATAGATAAGGTCCATGTAAGTGCCCAGACAAGGTTCACCTATTCTGGAATGTGAAAGGGTTTGCCACAATTCATATATTGTGGTGAAAAATTCTTTCAATTAAAATTGGTGAATATCTAAAAATAATTCTGAAAAGTTTCTAGTCAACTACTAGTATTTAAATATCAATCTACTTATAGGTCCAACATTTTTATCAAGGTGTTGACCATTAATTTCTATGAAATAAAATTTTTATGATTCTTGAAATATTGATCAAATTCTTAATGAATTTTACAAACTTGTTGTAAATTCTAAAAAAAAAACACCTCTTTTGGTGAATATCTAAAAATTGGTGAATATCTAAAAATAATTCTGAAAATTTTCTAGTCAACTTGTTGTATAATTGGTGAATATCTAAAAATAATTCTGAAAATTTTCTAGTCAACTTGTTGTAAAATTGGTGAATATCTAAAAATAATTCTGAAAATTTTCTAATTAACTCCTAGTATTTAAATATTAATCTACTTATAGGTCCAACATTTTTATCAGGGTGTTGACCATTAATTTATATGAAATAAAATTTTTATGATTCTTGAAATATTGATCAAATTCTTAATGAATTTTACAAACTTGTTGTAAATTTCGAAAAAAAAAAACACCTCTTTTGGCCAAAAATCATTTTATGAAAAAAAGTAACAAACCAAACAAAGCCTTAAATATCTGACTTGATTTTGACCCGACCATATTGACCCAAAAACAAAGACAAAAGCCAAAAATAGATTACACATAAAAAAACATAAAAACTCAAAATTTCTCAGACAAAACGGATCAAATACAAAGAAAATGAAGAACATTTAAACCCGAACCCAACAACGTAAAACCCAACCTAGACCAGATTTCAAACAAACAAAGGCATAGTTTTTATATATCAAGAATCAAGCATAAAAAACCCATTGATTATCAGTAAAAAAAACAGGATTTGATCAAAATGGGTTTTGGTTTAAAACCAAAATTCTAAGATTAAAATCCCTAAAAACTTGTTAATGATGCAAATAAATCCTAGATTATTGACTAATTAAGTTGCTCGGATGGTTTACTACAAAGAAATGGACTAAAACTAGTCCAAATCATGGGGTTAAGGCAATGCTCTTCCCAAGAACACGAAGAACATTGCCCAGCAAAAACCTAAAATTGTAGAACAAGTTGTCAAACACAGAAAATGGACTCTTAGGCCTCTAAACCTACTAATTTTGGTCCTCAAAAATCATATTATCAATACTAACCATAGTTGAATCAAAAGAAACTAACAAAAACATCAAATCATCATAAACATGCATTAAGTTCCATTTTCCAAAACTGCCAAATTAAATCGTCCAGCATGTTTAACCAATATGAGGTTCAAAACTGACACTTTAGCACTCTATAGGACTAAAACAAAACTTAAGAGCCTAGAACAATGCATTAACAAACCAGAAAAATGTTAAATACCTTGTTGCCATATTTGGCAGATTTTAATCAAACTAAATGCAAGCTTAACAAGCCATGAAACCAATCTTCAAACCAATATATTAAAAAAAAATATTGCATTATACGGTAAACAAAGGGTTTTGAATTTAGAAGGCCTCATGGATTCCACTTTCAAAGTTTGCAATAGTATACCTTCTAAGCTTGAAATCTTCAATGGGAGTAAATTTTTGCTACTGTTTTTTTTTCTTCTTCTCTTTGAACCCATCAAGGCCAAACCTTTAAACCTTTTTAGCTCTTGAACTCAATATTGAATCCCTTAGACCTTAACCACATTTCTTCCCTTTCTTCTCTTTTCGTCCCTTCTTTTTTGTTAGATTATCTCTCCTTTTATAGGCTAATTTAGAGCTTCTAGATGAGTTTGTTAGGGTTATAACAAACCAAAACTTGGTTGGTTTTATCACAGGATAGATGATTTTGGATTTAGGTGGTTCTAATCAAACTTGGAGGCTAAGACGAAGTGGTTCAGCTCTTTGCTTTTGAGAGAAGTGTTATTAGCCTTTGATAAGAATCCTTTAGGAATTTTGAAGTGTGAACACATGAAAAAGTTGGGTGGTTTTATGTAAACGGGTATCTCAGTCAAGGTTGATTAGGTTGTCTACTTTCAAGGCTTCATCAAAGCAATTCTAACATCATCATCATTGAAGACCATTTGAAGTTGGTAGAGGGGAGTGCACATATTTTGTTTGGATCCAACTTTGTTCAATTTGGAGGTTTGTAGCTCCACATTCACTCGGTTAAAGAAGCTCACTCACCCAGAATCTAAAAATTAAGTGATGGCTAATTAGAGATAAGAAGTTGGGGACTTTTATGGAAGAATTGGGATGTAAACGTTCAATTTTATTAAAATAGTGTTGTAGAGGGGATGCTTCTCTTCTATTTGTAAAAAACTTGCATGTTATTTGATGGTTTAGAACTTCAGAATGAGCTCTTTGCCAACCTGATCATCATGAACTGCCAAAGAAAAAGATGAACAGAGGTTGAACAACGCGTCGTCTAGGTTAAATCCTTAGAAATTAGGGTTTTTAATTTGAAATTTGATAGATTTTATTTTAGTCATTGTTCTTTAATTGCTTTTAATTGTACACTTAATTGCCTCTCAAACTCTTAATTTTATACAATTTCACCCCTGCCAAACTCAATCATTAGCCTAAAGTTTACAGTCATTTTTGTCTTGGTCCTTCTTTTTCAAATTTGTGCATTTAGACCCTCAATTGACCATTAAACTTTTAATTTTTTTCAATTTAGCCCTTGATTTGGTCAATTTCAGCCCTTGAAGTCTCTACCTTTTACGATTTTGTCATTGGTTTTGAATTTCTTGAAACAAACCCCTAATTGGCTATCAAACTTTAAATCTTTTACAATTAAGCCCCTAATTTGACTAATTAAGCTTTTCAAAGTCCAATTTTAGTCCCCAAACTTCAATTTCTTCCAACTAAAATCCAAATTAACTCCAAAAAACTGATTTCCCTTTCAATCAAGTTCTCAATAAAATTGATTAAGCCTTTTAAAATCCTATTTAAGTTCTCAATTGTATTTCTTTACCACATATAAAAACATTTTCACCGAATGGGTTTTTTGTCAATGAAGATTGAGTCGCCAATTTTGTTAATCTTGTACATTTTGGCCCTTTGAATTTTTTGCTTGTCTGTTGGTCATTCATCACCAACTTGACAAATCTTCTAAGTTTTCTTCATGTGTATTCTATTGTATTTTTAGATTTTCTTTTTTCTATTTTTCTTTTGTTGATATTTTTGGGTAAAAAATATGTAACAACAAATACTATGTCTCCTTCTTTGAATAGCCTTGACCTGACCTTCTTATTGTATGCCTTAGTCATTCTACTTTGATATAACTATTGGTGATAGATTGTTGCTAGTCTCTTCTCATTAATTGGATTCAACTGCTCAAATTTCAGCTTCGCCCATTCTAATTCTTCCAGACTTGCATTCATTAGAACCTTTAATGATGGAATATCTATTACTAAAGGAATAAACACCTTCATCCCATATACTAAAGAGTAAGGGGTTGCACCCATAAAAGTTCTAATGATGGTGTGGTAAGTGTGAAATGCGTACGAAAGCATCTTGAGTCAAAAGTTGTAAGTGATTACCATTTTCTAGATGATCTTTTTGAGATTTTTTTTAACTGCCTCAATAACACCAATCATCTTAGGTCTGTAAGGAGAAGAATTAAAGTGCTAATCTTCCACTTGGTGTAGAATTCAACAATTAACTTCCCATTGAAATTCTGAGCATTGTCATTTATAAATTTTTACTAGTAAGTCATAGTGACAAATCAGATCATTCTCGATGAACCTCTTGACCACTTTATGTGTCACATATGTGTAAGAGTTGGCTTTTACCCATTTAGTAAAGTAATCGATGGCTACCAAGATGAATCTATGCCTATTGCTGGCCTTTAGATATTTGGTCTTATAATATCCAATTCCCACATATCAAAGGGATAAGGCAAGATCATATTAAACAAGGGTGTCAGAGGTGTATTTATCTTATACCTATATATTTAACATTAGTGATATTTCCTGACATAGTCAACACAGTCCATTTTCATAGTCAACTAGAAGTATCCAGATCGTTGTGTTTGTCTTGACATTGTATGCCCATTAGCATGAGTGGCATAAATTTCCCCACAAACCTCTTATAAAGCTTGCTCAACCTTTTTCTCATTCATACACTTAAGAAAAGTCTCGTCAGACAACCTCTTATATAGGATTTCACAATCCAAGAAATAATTCATGGTTATTCTTCTCAAAGTCTTTTCATCCATCTTGGAAGCTCCTGAAGGATATTCTCGGTGCTGGATAAACCTTTTGATGTTATTGTACCACGGTTTTTCATCTAGTGACTCTTCAAGTGAACAATAATGAGCTTGGAGATTTCTGACTTTGATGTTTATTGGTTGAATCCTACCCCCCCAATATTGATATGAGTCATCAAAGCTAGGGTGGTTAAGATATCAGTAAAATAATTTTTATCTCTACTCATGCGAGTAAATTTTATCTTATCGAACTCCCTAGCCAATTTCAAGAGGTAATCTTGGTATGACCTTAGTTTCTCATTTTTAGATCACCCTTTCCTCTTCACCTGACAGATAATTAGCATTGAATCTCTATAAACATCAAATTTTCTAATTTTCAGCTCCAAAACAACTTTTAAACTGATGATGCAAGCTTCATATTCGATTGTGTTATTGGTTCATTCAAACTACAAACTTACTGAGATAAGATACTACTTCTTTTTTAGAGAAACTATCACTGCTCCAATCCCATTCCATGATATATTTCATTGCTCCATCAAAAGATACTGTCCACTAGACATTTGTACCACTATCATCCTCAACCATTAATACATCCTCATTGGGAAGATCAAAATTTAGCAACTTATAATCTTCCACAATATTATCTATTAGATGATCCACAAATACACTTTTTTTTTACGGTCTTCCTTGTTATAAAGACAATATCATATTTTTCCAATAACATTTTCCATCTTGCTATCCAACTTGACAAATAAGGATTTTCACATATGTGTGTGAGCAAATCCAATTTTGATATCAACCAAATCATGTAATACATCATGTACTGCCCAAGCCTTTTGCACAATATAACCTTTCTATCACACTATATAATGATTCACAATTATTACACTTTTTGTTCGGGTAGTAAATGGCTTGTTCTTTCCACCTATATTGATCATGTTAGCCTAACATGAATCTCATACTTGTTTTTATCATTGTTAATTATAGAATCAGAGGTCTTATTGGCAGAGAGGATACTATCAAATGTGGGTTCTATAAATACCTTTTGATCATGTCAAAATCTTCTTGGCAATCACTATCCCATACCCCTGGATTTTTCTTTCTAAGTAATTAGAATATTGGCTCGCAATTCATAGTAAGTTGGGATATGTAATTCAAACGCCCAAGAAAACTTTTTGCTTATTTCTCCTTTTTAGGCATCGACAATCCACAGTAAGCTGGATTGCCTTTACTTTGTTTAGATCAATTTCTATTCCTTGACTACTCACTGCAAAACCCAACATTTTTCCTATTTTTACCTCGAACGAATACTTTACAGGATTTAGTCTTAATTGAAACTTTTGTAACCTTTCAAACAACTTCCTCAATACCTGCACATGATATTCTTATTTCTTTGATTTGACAAGTATATCGTCTATATAGAATTTCACTTCTTGATGCATCATATTATGAAATAAGGTGTACATGACTTTTTAATACATTGCACCGACATTCTTCAATCCAAATAGATTACCTCGTAGCAGAAGATTCCACAAGGTATGACAAAATAGTTTTCTTTTTGTCTTTCTCTATTATTCTAATATGATTGTACCTTAGAATCCCTTTAATGAATGAATAAGTGGTGTTTTTTACAGCATTATCAACTAAGGTGTTTATGTGGGGCAAAAGATAGTAATATTTTGGGCTCGCTATGTTTTGGTCTCTGTAATCAACACCATTTTTCTTGTGAACTATAACTACATTAGCCACTCATTGACGATAATAGACTATGTTCAAGAATCATGCATCCCATTGCTTCTGAATTTTCACCTTTACCTTGAATAACATATCCAAACATATTCGTCTGGTCTTTTATTTGACTGGTTTACTTCTTTTTATCAAGGGAATGTACCACAATATCAATATTCAAATCAGGTATGTCTATATAAGTCTAGGCAAAGACGTCTGTATAATCTTGCAATAGAGAGATCAGACCATTCCTTTCCTTAACCGTAATAAGGTATCAATCTTCAATTCTTTCCCATCTTGTTTGGCACCCAAATTTATTACTTCTTATTCTTCACTAACGGGTTTCAAGGACTTCTTAGATTTTTCAACCAATTATTGGTAATTAAAAGTTCATTTTTATCAAGGTTTTATATCATCATATTGCACCTAAAGTATCATTAAATTCCCTAATTTAAACATGTTTTATAATAACAAGTATGATAATATAAGATATCTTTAATTTATGGTAAATGCTCATTTCAAATGCAGACATGTTTCACAATTCAAAGGATTGATTGATTTGTTTGACTATTGAAATTGAGAAGACGAAGAGAGGGCTAAGATTAAAGAAAAGATGTTGGTTCAATTCAAACTAGAACACCATTTAGTTATTGGATCCTAAATGGAGCTATAGAACTTGGATTTAGGTTTGGTATGGATGGAAATCTAAGACATAGGCCTAAAACTTTCATGAAGAGTCCAAGATTCAAAACTGTCGTTTCCAAGTTCAAATTGTAGCAACAAAAGAGAAGTTGGAATCTGTCCTGCAGCCCAGATACTGTTTAGTGTTCAGCCCATATTTCGAGTTCTAGAAGTCTAAATGAGCTCATTCTTGTTTTGCTGGAAAGCTGAGACAAATACCTAGAAATTTCATGGAGACTACTTGTTTAAATTATGATGTTAGCAATGTTGTTTTGTTCAGACAAGAAGATAATGGTTGTCACCAAGTCAAGAGGTGGTCACCCACTCAATAATTAGTCATCAAATCAATAGTTCTGAATTTTAGCCTATAAAAGGAGGCATTTGCCATACATTTAGATATCTTGATTTTTAGATCATATTCTTGCTTTCTTTCTTTGTATTTTTGTAATGTTTAAGTTTTGCTTTCATTAATATCTTGTTTATGCTTTTTATCATAACTATGTTCTTATCTAGTTTATTTATGTTTCTCTTCTTCACAATGTTTAGCTAAGATTATTATGTCAAGGTGAAAAGGTTTCACTAATGGTGTTAGAATAGGTATAATATAAACTCAACATGGACTTCAATGTTTATATCCAAAAAAAATTCTTATTAACATGTCTTATCTTTTTATCTTACTAATTCTTAATACCTTTCTTATTAAATGATTAATCTAGATTTGTGTTGTACAACCCTTGGTACAACAAATACTTGACACTTTCATAGCCTACTGTATGGTATAACTGACACTCGTGCTATGAAAGGAACTTGATTTGTTGTTAACATAAGTTAACATCATGAATTCCTAACAATATTTAAAAGTATGGTGTTACTAAAATAAGATAATTAATATGATCATGTTAAAAATTTATAATGAACTATTAAGGATAAATCATCCGATTGGAACCTCCTTTGTGTGTGGTTTCTAGTTGATTAATAAAAAGAGTTTATCCTATACTTATTTCTAATACTATTAGTGGATCCTTTAACCTTGACAATTGCTTTTATCTTTGATTAGTACTCACATCAATATCACATCTCAAAAGTTCTTTTCAACTCCTTTTCATTTGTTGTTTATAATTTTATATAGTTCACCTTCCTGTGGTTCGACCCCGGTCTTACCAGGTTATTTATTATTTCGACACTCCTACATTTAGGATAAGACATCAATTTTTTTTATCATGTCAACCAACCTGCTAAACTTTTTTAGGTCATTTTTTCCCATTCTCTATCATCCATTGCAATTATGTTATCAGAGTTTGATCAATTATTCATAGTGCAATATGTTTGTGGATTGGTTGAAGATTTAATTTCAGAATTCCTGAAAATATAAGGTGTGCTTATGTAAGTGTGTATTTGCATGGAAAAACAAAAGCAAACAAGACATATTTTAAACACAAGAAATGCATTATCTCATTAAAACAAGTTCATTGATAAAACAAAATCTTGTGGCATCATGAGCAAAATTGTCAACAAGACCAGGAAAAGATTAAAAAAAAAAACACAACAAGACAAGATATCCTAGCAAGCATGGTCAAACAAGAAAAATTACTTTTTGAACATAACAAAAACAGGCTCCAATTCTGGTACACTCCCCCCATTGGTCAACTTCTTCACAAAGGCTTTTGCAAGAATTTCATCAATGGTGTGAACAGACAGCTATGACAACATCTCATCCCTATATTCGCCCTTTTCCTCATTATTGCTCTCATATTTTATGATGTTTATGTAAAGGTCTATTATCTTTAACACTCCATCATCATATCTAATCACTTGAGCAAGTTTTGGAAAGGTCATCTGAAGTGGTGGGATTATCATTTTTTCCTTTTCTAACTCTATTTCTTCAATTTTTGCCATTCTTACTTCCTTCTTGATCCTGGTAACTCGTCTACATTCATCCTTATTGGGATTATATCTCACCTCAAATCTTTAGTTAACACATTTTAGTTTCATTAAATTAACTTGTTCTAACATTCTGGTGTCAGGATCAAATTAGAAAGGAATCCATGTTTAAAGAAGCAATTAACTATCATTCTTGTTGTTTTTGAAATATTTGGCCCTATTAGCACTGTATTCTCAGAAAGTCACTCAACATTTATGATTTTAAAAGCATGAATATTCTCATCCCTATAATTCTTGATGAATGGTACAACTATATTCCTTATAATAGAAATTGTTTCTTCATCCTTGACAGTTACTAGCATCCCATTCATAATGTATTTCAAGCACTGATGTAATGAGAAAGCTACCACTCCTGCCACGTGGATCCAAGATCTTCCTAATAATATACTATAGGAATGATGGATATCCATCACTTGTAGTTTCACTAAGAATACTTGCGGCCCCATATATAGCTCCACTTCCAAAGTCTGGTTATATGTCTTCGCAAGCCATCATACACCTTCGCCATTATGGTATTTGGCCTTATATGCACTTCATCAACAATCATATCCCTCAGTATATGTCTTGGAAACATATTCAATGTTGAGCCATTGTCGATCAACACCTTGCTTATCAATACATCTTTGCATCATACGGTAATGTACAATAGTTTATTATATCCAGTACCAGTGAGGTCTAGCTCACCTTCAGTAAAATATAGAAAACTTGAGGCATGGATTTTGCCTACTAGGTGCTCCATAGTCTCCTAGTTGATTTATTGACACACATATGCCCCATTTAACACCTTTTATAGAGCTTCCCCATGTGGTTGAAAAAATGGTGTTGGTTATGTGTTTTGGAAGGAATACCTGTAGTTATATGTTATGAAAAGGCATTGTATTTTCCATTACATGCCACCGTAGGTCTGTACAAAATCAATTTAGGCAACCCATCAACGGTAAACTATACTTGACAAACTTTCTTGTTCTAGCTAGGTTCATCTATTACGGGCACCTCTCTACTTGTTGCCCTCTTAATTCTAAGAGTTCCTCAAGTCAGCATTTATATCACCTCATTGTGGAATTGTTCATATTGGTTAATTATATGGCATTTTTTTTATGATACTTACTGAAATCCCTACTTGTGAACCCGTCTTCACAATTACCCTTTTCGTATCCAGTTACTACCAATTTTTATAAATCCCATCTAGAGACACCTTTAAGCTCCTCGGACTTTCAATCTCTAATGTATTTACAATTCTGCTGCTTGTAACATGATTAGGTAAATGATATATATTTGAAGTCTTCTCAAATGTTTACCATTTGGTTTTGATTAACTTCATAAGCTTGTTTTTTGAAGGCATTGCAGGTGTTAATGTTATGTCCTGCGATGCTAGCATGATACTAATAGGTGAGTTCTGGCTTGTACCAGTTAGGATAAGGTGGTTATAGTGGTTCGAGTGGTACTGGAGCTACCAGTCCAATACTTAGTAGTTTTTATACATCTCACTCAAGGGTAAAGATAACGGGGGTAGTTGTTCTTGGGTTATTTGACAGTTTCTTTTGGGTTGGTTTGTAGCTTGATTATTTTAGGTTTCAGGCTTTTTAACGGGAGAAGGCAAGTTTAAGTTGATGTTGGCTATTTGGAATGTAAAGGTTTGAGTGCTATAATTTTGGAAACTATTTTTCTTGCCTTTATAGCTTGCCTCGATATGATGAACATCCTTCTTCTTCCCTCCAAAGCCCCTTTTCTCAGTAGGTAAGGGGATTCTACCAATCCTTATCCTTTACTCTATACGTTCAGCCATGGCTACAGTGTTAGTGTATTGCCATGTTGAACTACTATAGTGTTAGTTTATTATTGTGTTGAACTATCCATCATATGCTCACAGTATGACGCATTGAGCATATTTGCAAATAAGGTGACTATTTCTTTATCTAAAAATGGAGCATATACTTGTCCAGTCAGATCCCTCAATCATTGAGTGTACTCTCACATGGTTTCATTGTCTTTTTTTTTTTTCTAGAATAGACATACTTGATTTATTAGGGGTAATGTCCATATTGTACTTATACTACTTGATGAAAGCATTTACGAGGTCTTTCCATCCCCAAATCTTTGTGTTGTCTAGTCTCATGTACCAGCTTAGTGTTGCCCCACTCAAATTATCTTAAAACAAATCTTTATGGCTTGTACAAGATTATACATGTCCACTCCTTTGATAGCTCTTACTCTTGCTTCCAATGTTGTTATCTAATCATAATCAGCATGCTTAAAGGATTTTGTCATATGGGCTTTATTGGTGAATCCACCCATAGCAGTTGAGGCAGGTGCAAGTATAGTTAACTGCACAAATGTTGTCTTATAGTTGGGTTCCTGACTTTGGCCACCCATTTTTTCTTCAGGCTAATTTATTGTCCGACTCTAAAAAAAGTCACGGGCTAATTGGGAGGGCCTTCATCTGAGATTTTTTTTAAGCATTTGATTGAGCAAGCTAGTAATGGAGGCCATATTAATCTCCAAAGAGTCCAACTCCTTTTGGAAGTGAGCATCATTATGGGCATGTTTCTTGTCTTCCATGTTTCTTTGTCAAAGTTTAGTGTTGTGGATTCTGCAGATTTAGACTTTACAGGGACCTATATTTCAACATAAATATGCACACATGAAAACCCTAAAGCATGAATACACGTGCGGATATGGATGTAAGTGTATGTACATGTACATCAAATATAGATAACATGTTCAAAGAGCTAATCTATGACTTCCTTGTTAAATACATGCAGAATTCGTAGTCTAACAAATCCAAGGAGATCTCTCCAAGTCCTTGTCTTAGTTGAGTTTCATACACATTAAAAAAACATGACAAAAAAATAAGTCTAAGCCCTTTTCATTCAACAAAAACAAATAATTCTTAGAAAGAGTTTTTACATACAAGGATAAGACTCCTATACACATAGTTTTTAAACCCGAACTGGCCTGGCGGGTCGACCCGGTGGCTGGACCGGTCCGGGTTTGTTAAAAGACCAGCCGGTGCAACAACCCGGCAAAACCCGGTCGACCCGGCGGGGCGACCCGGGTAAACCTGGACACGACTTGGTGTCTTTTTTTTTCTTTTTCAAATGTGGTTTTTGCGTAGATCGGGGAAGAAGAAGGAGGGGCTCTTTAGTTTTTGCCAAAAGGTTAGGGGGGTGACAAAGAAGGGTGAGGGAAGTTGTGGTCGGGCATGTCTGCAGTCTCAGGGACGCCATTAATACTTCTCCCCATCTTACCACAAACCTTGTCCTGCAGATAATAGTCACAAAACTCACGATTCAAGATTGGGCTGCCCGACCCTGTATCAGTGACAACACAGGCAAAGATGATGAACCCTAAAAATGTGGTGATGATGAAGAACATAGCAAATAGCTAAACCCATATCAAGGAAGTGTTTTGATAGCACACGCCAGTGAAACCGGCTAAAGAAACAACCATGATTGAGATCCCAATTACTATTAATGACCACTGTAAGAATTTCAAACAATCTGTGTTGTTGGCTCTACCGCTTAGCCATATACCATCTCCTAGGATGGGTATTGATAGCAAAAAAGTCAAGGAAGTTGAGTACCCCTATCAAGTGATTGCTAGTTCTCATGATTGATCTTTCTCTGTTTCTCTCTCTCTATTTGCAATAAGTGCGTCAAATCTGTTATGTCTCTCTTTCTTTCTTTACTATTAATTTTTGGGATGGCCAGTTTCAAGTGAAGGAGAGCATTTGATAGCAACAAAGGTAAAGGTATAATGTCTGTAGGTGTGATATTTTGTTTTATTTGAAGGGATCGCACATACATATCCTTGCATTTATGCGGGTTGACCCGGGTTGACCCATAAAACCCGGGACCCGGCCTCTTGACTGGGTTAACCTCCGAGTCGGTTTTTAAAGTTATGCCTATACATCTCTACTAATTTTTATAAGTCATCCGCCTTTTGCTACTTTTCTAATAAAAGCTAAAACCTTATTCAAATACTCCTCATATTTACTAGCACTATTGCGGATCAGATAGGCCTTCACTTGTAGTTCATTTTCTCTTCGAGCCACCTTATCAATCAACTTGTTTATCTTCTCAATATTGAAATGGAACACAATATTGTCTTAAAGTAGCTTATTGTTTCTTACAGCTAGTGATTCATTGTTCCTATCTAGCACCTGAACTGTCTTTTCAAGCTGCTCTGAAGTTCTTCTCATTCAATGTCAAACTCAATTATCTTTGTTTTCATCTGTGATTGAATTTGCTGATGTGATCTTGCCATTATTTAAATTTCTATCTTACCTCACTCAACTTTTCATCAGCTTCTTGATACTAGTCTTTCATCTTATTCAATTCTTCCTCCCAGGTTTCTAGCTTAGACTAGACTATGGAGACTTAATCTCTTAGGGTATTTACTTTGTCCTTGTACTCTCTCATGTCTAATCGGCTACCTTTCTAGCTTCTTTTTCATCATCAACTTGGGTTTTATACTAAGCCCTTAAGCTTCTTTCTTCCTCAATGTTGAAACTAGCCAACCTGTTCTTTTTTTTCCTCAACTTTCAACCTTTTTCTAATACTGTCTCTTTCCTTTTTAAAAGAAGAAATCAGTTCTTTGTCAATATTTTCTTTACCTTTGGAGACCTTTTTTGAAACAACTAGTTCTTTTTCTAGCATCACATGCTTGTTCATCAGTTTGTCGTACTTGGCCATTCTTTCCTTCAACTGCTCCTGGATTTCCTATGTAATTTCTTCATACTTCTTAGTCATGCCCTACCATTCAGTAATCATCTCTTGATCATTATTTCCCCTCATTCCAAGTCTTGTATTAGTGAGGCTATTTGTTTATCATTTTCTCTCAATTGCTGGTTCGAAAAGACCTTCATCTTTTCTTCTTCTAATAGCTAGTTTTCTAAGAACTTCTCCTGACTCTTACTGTAACTTAACTTTATTCTTAAATTATCCAACCTATTTTGTAGCTCTTTTTCATTGCTAACCCTTTTTCTCTTAGGTTTCTCGATGACAGATGGTCCAACTTTTCTAACAACCATTAGGCTTTATATTCCCAAGCCTTCAAGTACCCCAGATAACCCATTATTTCTCAAAATTGAATACTAGGACTAACTAAGGATTCTTCATGTTTATCTTTATAGATCAGGACACTGCTTCCAATCATGTTTGATAGCATCTAATTCAACCAAAGAATCAAAATTCTTAAATAACTTAGTATACTTAGTTAAATCCCAAGTCCTCAGCACTTGTTAAACCCCTCCAAACTACCTAACAACCAATGAGGGTAAATAATTAATATAACCAGATAACCCAATCAGTTGGACCTATGCTTTATCTTTGCAACTCATGATATAAAAAGAAATTCTCTACCCTAGGGCCTTTCCATATAAAATTAGTATGAGGGATAGCCCAGTATTTTTCCACCCATGCCTTTTCATCCAAGTTATTATAATCCTCACTCATAATCAATTTAAAAGGCCTCATGTTGAACAACTAAAAATTATTAAAAACTTCTCTTCGTGTTTCTAAATGACTCACTATCCATATGAACAACAAGGGAATGCAACATTATATCACTCCCTTTCCATGTAGCTTAGTGGTTTAGAGACATGAAAGTTTCAGCCAAGACAATTATAGTAGGGTTATTCCTTGTTTGTTTATATTCAACAAAGGCATTGACGAGTTCAACATTGATGATCCCAATAATTTCTATATGAAATAGGACCAAACCAAAGATGGAAAAGCGACTACTTGGTATCTTTCTTCTCCTTAATTTCCCTCATCTTTATTCACCTTAAGCTTAGTTTCAATGAGCTTTCACTTAAACCCCCTATTAGTCATCTTATATTGGTTAACTTTATCTAAGTGCAGCAATTTGGTGACTTCGGTAATCATGTCCCCAATTCTTTGTCTGAAGTATACCTTACGAGGTTCGTTGGAGAAATTTAAGATTTGAGCATATTCCTTGATAGTGGGGGTCAGGTCGATATCCCCAAACGTGAAGCATCTACAACCCAAAGTCCCAAAAATACAACATGGCCTTGACTGTAGAAATCTATTATAGAAGCCTCATTATATAAGCAATTCTCGCATACCTTATCTTAAAAAAAGTCTTTTTCACATACCTCAAAACTCTCATAGCTTTCTCCATTTTATTCATAGAGCAATGTACTTTAGTCATGTACGGTAATTCCCCTGCCTTGGTCATTGGACAGTCCTCCTCAACTAATTATATCTTCTTGGATTTTTGCCCATATTCAGAAAAGGTCATGAAAGTTATGGTCTTAGCTTGGATAATTATTGTAGAGTTTGAGATTTTTTATCAGGTCTGCCTTGATGCAAAATGAATTATTATAGAGTCGACATCCTGAGGGCAGGTTCTAACCACTATATAAAGGGTAGGTTTACTACCTAGTCTTAAAAGGGTCTATAATTTTCCTAGTGACCACTGTATAAAGGGTAGGTCCTGAAGGCAATATGGGGGTTTATAAGAAATGGTTAGGGCAAAGTGTGATCGTCATTATCGAGTAAACTCTAAGCTCATAGTTAAGTTTTTCATGAATCTGAACTTGAATGAAAGTCACAAGGCTGACTGTTACTCCCCTCCTAACTTAGAATTGAGTTTATTCTCTCAAAATTAAAATGCATGAAGGTATTAATCCATATCCGATGTACTTATGAATGAATAGTTAGTAAAACAAATGTATGCTAAAATTAAATTACACATACCAATAAAATAAGGCACAACAAATAAACAATTAACAAAGCTTAGTCCAACCAGAGTGTCTCTTGTGGAGTCATCATCATGTCATGGCGTGCATGATGTTGAATGATGGATCAACTTTTTGGATTGAAAAAGTTTTGGGATTAATCATAAAGAAGGAGTCACCATCTAGTATCATAGTCACTAAGAAACCTAATGGTCTAAAAAAATTCTGGTAAAGGGACTAGTTGTGCAAGGGGAAGACGCATCACCCCAGTACACCCTACCTATGGTAAGTTGTATTGTTGATTGATTGTTTTTCTAGGTTATGTTCATAATTATTGGTCTATCTAAAGTTTAAGACAAATCTTTCTTTGGTAAATGAAAAATGCTTTGAGGTCGTGTTTGGCAAACATGCTTTAATGACCAAAAAGAGGGATTTTCCTTAACATGCCCTTAAGGTTGGTTGGGCTTAGCCCAGCCATATGGGTTTGGCTTACTGGGCCCAAGGTAAGGTGCAAGCCCACGTATACAAGTTGGACCTAAGCCTATCCAAACCTTATTTTTTTGGGTGGATAGACGGCCCAAAAGCCTTTTTCTAAATGGGACTTAGCCTAGCCATGTTGATTTCAACTTCGTCCTTGGTCTCAGATATTTTTAATTTCATCCTCAATTGACCTTTAAACTTATAATTTCTTCAATATCACTTTTATTTTCAACCAAAATTGGTCCCCAAATTCACGTGCCCAAACTTTAGCCCTTGATTGACCTTCAAACTTTGATTTTCTTGCAATTTCGCCCTTGATTTCATCCGAATGAGATTGTAAAAAATAAATTTAATCCTTTAAAATTTCAATTTTCTCAATTAAACCGGAATTAGGCTTCTAAATTTATTTTTTCACCAATTAAATCCTTAATAAAATTAATTTGATCTATTAAAAGTCTAATTAAGTCCTTTCACTTAATTAATTCTTTTAATTTTCACCCAAATTAATTATTAAAATTAATTAAATCTTTAATTAGGCTTGTGGTTAAATCAAATTAGTTTATTAAAAATTTAATTAATTCCTCAAACTTAATTTTTATGCAGATTTGTTTGATATCCATTTAAGTTAACCTTGAATCTACATTGTTCTTCACGTTCGGGTCCATCAAAGGTGCAATTGAGCTTCCAAATTTGCATTTAAATCCTTCTTCATCCTATCTTTGCCAATCAAGCTACTTTTACTCTTTCATTTTTTATTTTCATTTTTTTGTTTATTTTATTTTATCTTATTTATTGTTTTTTTAAGGAAAAAGATGATTTTAGGGGAAACCTAAAATTGGGTTATGACAAGGACCAAATCTGACAAAATAATAAAATGAAATGAAATATTAAGGGATGTATTTGAAAAAATAATTTAATTAAGAAAATGATTAAGGATAAAAAAAAGCATAATAAAAAAATAAGGACTAAATCTGATAAGTAAAAAAATCAAAGGATGATAAAATTGAAAGAAATTCTAATACCATGAATTATTTAAAATTAAACAAGTAACAATAAAAAAGAGGGAGAGAAAAGAGAAAGGAAATAAATTAAATAAACAACTATGGAATTGGAGAGAAATGATGGATAGAATTGTATGATAAGTAAAATTGTTAAGAGTTGAGAATAAAAGGCTAACAACCCAACCAAGGACTAAATTGAAAGGTTAGAAAAAAGAGAGACTATATGACTTGAATATAAATGATTAAAGGACCAAAATAAACACAAAAAAAAGAAGAAGTTAGCTCTCTCTTAAGGGAGAGGCTGATGGCTAGAAGAAGAGAAGAAACCTTATTCTCTTTATCCTCACTAGAGCTACACTACCAAATCAGCCATCCATGTCACCCTTACACCCCTAAAGAAAGAAAAACAATGAGAGGAAAGGATTGGAAACACAAGATGAATACATGAGCTTCTACAAAGAAGAGATGAAGGGTTTGTTAAACCTAATAGAATAAGAAAAAGAAAATAAGTAAGAAGAAAAGGAAGGGAAAAAATTGAGAGGGGATTTAAGAGGAGCTAAAACACAAACTAAAGTGTTTTAGACACCTTTTAAATAGAAATTATAAGTTAATTTCTGAAACTTCTGATTTCTCTTTAATTAGGGTTCTTAGACTATTTTGAGGAAAATGAAAAAAACTTGCATGTTTAGGTAAAATTAAGAGAAAATGGCTTAGAAGTATAACATTTTATCTATAATTAGTGAAGAATTGAAGGTAAAACCTAACCCTACCCATTCATCCAATAAGAGAAAAGTGAAGAAGAAGATTGGTTCATATATGTTTAAGTGCGTTGTTAATGATTTAACCATTTACTCTTCATTTTGATGATCATTGAATGTCAAGAAAAGCTTATCATGAACTCAAATTTATTGTTATATATATAACAATAAAATAGTTTTGACTAAGATATGTGTATATATCAAGATGAGTATGGAATTACTGTAGAGAAAAAGTTTGACTAAGATACAAACTAAAAGCCTTTTTATGAATCAGGAGGGATGATGGGAATTATATCTTCTTTTGGAGGAGGCCGAAACACAGGAGGAGCATGTAGACGTCTTATTCCTTTGCTTCTATCTTTTGTTAAATTACTCATATTGTTTAGATATTATATACTGCATAGAATGATATTGTTGAATTGATGTTAATAATTAAAAAAATGTTTGATAATGTGGGAAATGAAGATTTTGATTGGATGATTCAAAGTTGTGTTTAGATTAGTAAATGCTAATGGCATCCATTTCGAATAGTTGACATTGTGTTAGATTGGTGAATGTCAATGGTATTCATTTCAAATTTCAAATAGCCAAGATTGTGGTAGATTAGCAAATGCTAATGGCATCCATCTCAAATAGTCGGGATTGTGTTAGATTGATGAATGCCAATGATATCCATTTTGAATAGCTAGGATTATGTTAGATTGGTGAATGTCAATGGTATCCATTTCAGGTAGCTAGGATTGTGTTAGATTGGTGAATGCCAATAATATCCATTTTAGATAGTCAATATTGTATTAGACTAGCAAATGCTAATGATATCCGTTGAAGATAGTTGTGATTGTGTTTGATTAGCAAACACTTATGATATCCAGTTTTGGATAGTTAGGATTGTGTTAGATTAGTGAGTGCTAATGATACCTATTCTGGATAGCCAAGATTACATTTAGAATGGTGAACATTACTATTTCGCGAATTGAATAGTTAAAAATGACAAATGAATTAGTGAAAAATTTAAGAAAATTATGTTAAAGGAATTTGACAAAATTAAGGAAATTTTACATGTATTTGGTGCCAAAACTAGCATGATCAATTAGAGAAAGATAATGGGAGTGAAAATAATTTTGTTATATCAAAATTGTATTAAATTAATGCAGTATACATCTTGTATTCTACTTAATGTATTGAATATATTTGTTGTATAAGATATGATAAAAATTGAAATAAATAATAAATGCATGTATGATGACATGTATATACTTATGGATTTAAATTAATTGGTCATGTGATATACATCCGAATGAGTCATAAGGTTGATTTGAATTGAATACAAAAAGGTTAGGATACTTTTAAATGAAATATTAGCATTAAGTATTTTAATTAATTGACCTTATTACCTTCATCTAAATCTGATTTATTTCGTAACAGGACCTTTCCATGCATAGGACGCTTCATAGAGTCTTAGTGTAGTATATTTTGAAATGTAAAAACACTTATGTAATAGAATTGTAATTTCTATTACCTGAACTAATGATGTAATGTAGTGATAAATTAGGACTATGATCTTAACTACTACCTATAAAGTGACTTAACCTTTTGTGTATGAACTTATCTTATGATCTTAATGTGTATTTAATTAATGATGCATTCAATTTCAGGATTTCATGTAAATTAAAAAACCATGTGTTGTCTTCAATTTTGATTG
>Ga0325402_1000886_pt1 | contig 22944 bp, 14 predicted proteins | sample PopdelMetagenome_22_FD_207212 | JGI IMG/M metagenome (GOLD analysis project Ga0325402, IMG submission 207212) | Populus deltoides microbial communities from Bellville, Georgia, United States - Xylem-PdKOR-R3 | ecosystem: Host-associated > Plants > Phyllosphere > Stem > Wood/Secondary xylem...
AATTAAAATAAACAATCATAGGAAAAATAAGCATAGGAGAACAAACATATTCATCATATAAACTGAAAAGAAAAGGTAAAATAAATCTCACAGTTCTTGAAATCCGAAGGTTTCCATGTCCTTGCAACCAAGAAAAAGTGTTTAGCCTTGCATGTTTGTTGAACAACTAATCAAAAAGAAGGAAGAATGCATAATTTAGGGTTTTTTAGAGGAATGGGGCGTTTTTCTCTTCTTGGCTGGCCGCCCCCCTTCTCTTCTCTCATTCTTTTTATGTCTTAGGAAACCCTAGATCTCTATTTTACAAAATAGTCCTCCATTAAGTAGACTGTTTACATTTAAGTACTTCAATAGCTATTTTCCTAAAAAAGGAGAAATAGTCTTGCATGAAATCTTCAACCTTTGACTTAGAGGAGCTAAATTGCTGAAATAAAAACTTGGATATCGGTTTAGATGCTTTGGAACGTAGTTTGGACTCGTTTCTTCACGAAACCTGTTTGCTGGCAGAATTCAGATGTCATCTTTGAAAACTCATATCTCCCTCATATGACATCAATTTTGGATTAAATTTGGAGCGTTTATAGACCTTTGAGTCATTAATCCAAAACAATTGAGTTTGTATCAATTGGACTTCTGTAGCTCCAGATATTCAAGTTGGAATGGCTGAAGGTCAACACTGGCAGATTGTGAGATTTGACTTTGAAGGCTGTGATTTCCATGCTCTTCCTTATTTTATTTTCTTGACTTGGATGTCCAAAAAGGTATGGATGTTAGCTTTGTAATGCCACTAGAATCACTTCATTTCAACCTCTAGAGCTTACGCTCTGCACAAAATATCGACTGAAGGTCAAATCTGCCAATTATCTCCAATTTACTCCTTTTTGCATCTTTCATCCAAAAGTGCCTTCAAAACATAAAACAAAGAATATCAAGGCATTTTATATATAAAACATAGGCAAAACACTAGTTAAATATAGGTGAAACTATTGAATAATATGGTTGCATCATATGATAAAGATGCAAATTTTCTCGAGTGCAAAACATATGGGCATGCTTATTATAAACTTAATATTGCTAGAGAAAAGACAATTGTTGTATATAAAAAACTTTGATACTTGTCAATCAGTCATAGGCTTCAAATGTTATTTATGTCTTCAAAAATTGTCAAACACATGACATAACATCATTCATATGATGCGGTGGATGGTGTCATGTGCACCCTTCCAATGATAAAGCTTGGAAGCAGTTTAATAGGGTATTTTCTTAGTTTTTAATAGAACCACACAATGTACATCTTGGTTTATGTAAAAGTAGGTTTAATCTACTTAGGTCCTTTGTTGCACCTTATTTTTGTTGGCTAGTCACATTAAGAAATTTACAACTTGCCCTTGGGGATGTATATATGGCCAGAATTAATGTTCTTATCTACATTCATACCCAATCCTTATAGTCTAGGTAGGAATATAGATGACTATCTCAGCTATTAATTTATAAGTTGAATCAATTATGGTTATTCAGGGATTTGACGTATGATGTCTCAAATAAATAAAATTTTCATATGAAGACAACTTTAATATGGACTATAAATGATTTTACAGTATATGGGATGGTTTCAGGATTAGAACATATAACAATTATTTTGTACATATTGTATGGAAAACAATAAGGCAGAGACCTTAACAAATGATGGTGAAACTTTTTTTTTTGTTTGTCATTGAAGTTATTGTCCAGTCATCATCAATACAAAAACAATAGAAATAACTTCTTGAAAGGTAAAGTTGAAAAGGATGTAGCATCGCTGTTATTATTGGCTGAAGGATTATATGATATAGTCTTGTAGTACGAGAACATTGTATTTAATTTTTAATTTGGTAAGCAAAAGTTTTATGGTTTCAGTGTAGTATCTTGGAGCTTTCTTATTGGAAGATCAATGTCATACACCCTTATTTGAATGTCATGCATATAAAGAATAAGGTGTTTGAAAATATTTTTAACACTGTTATAGACATCAAAGGAAAAACAAAAGACAATATAAAAGCTAAAATGAATATAGCTTTGTTTCATGACCATCAAAATATTGAGTTATTTAATGATGGGTACATGTCACAAAGTCCAAAACTATTTTTACCTTAGATAAAAAAAAAACACAGTTTATTGTTTACAAATGGCTAAAGAGTTTGCGATTTCTTATAGATATGCTTCAAACATAGCTATATTGGTGAATTTAAAGGAATATAAATTGTATGAAATGAAGAGTTATGACTGTAATGTGTTTATGCACACATCCATTCTAATTTCTTATAGGGATTTATTGCCAAATGGATATAGGATACACTTATGAAGATTAGTCACTTTTTAGAGATCTTTGCTCGAACAAGTTGTGTTCCCAACACATGGAGAAACTTGAAATGAACATCATTGAAATAATTTGCGAACTTAAGATGATTTTTCTCAATTTTTCTTCGACTCAATAGAGCATTTACCCATACATTTAGCATATAAGACAAAAGTTGAAGGTATTGTGCAATACAAATGGATGTATGAATTCAAGAGGTTATGGATTACATGCATCCTAAGTGTCTTTTGTGCTTTTTAAAACATTTGATCATTAAATCTCTTTACTTTCATGCAGGTACTTATTTAACCTTAAGAAAAAGCTTTAAAACAAGGCTTATGTTAAGGCTTCAATACGCTAAGTTTATATTGTTGAAGAGATTTCAACATTTATCTAGTATTATTTTGAGTCTCACATGAGAACAATAATCAACCAAATGTGTTCTAAAACATAATGGTGGTGGTGAAGTTCTTTCGAGTAGGAATTTTTCAATATTTTCTTATTCTGGATGACTATTATTGAAGAATACAATCTTGAGAAGATATTTGACAGATATTGAATTCGAATAAGCACATAATTATATGTTATTTAATTGATATGAATTGAGACTTTTTGTTTAGTAAATGTATTTTACAATTTTATAGTCTTAAATCGTTTTATCTTGTATTCTCATATAGTCTAAATTTTCATTAACTTTTTTATGGACAACATCATCAAATTTTGTTATCCCAAAATCCATATCTTATTAAAGCATAAATTTTTCAATTATAAGATGAACAATTTGCCACGTGATTTAAAACACAAGTATGTAATAATTTATAAATCTATTAAGAATACATTTACTTAGCTTTTTTCATGGATAATCAATGATTGTTATCTTTAACTAAGTGCATAACATGAGAGGCAATGATGATAGTTTGAAATTAATATCTATGGGTTTTAAGAGAAATGTCCAGTTTATATCGGGTATTTAATCAATGAATGTCTTTCATACTGAATTACATAAGAGTCATGTCCAAGTTGTTAAAGTTTGTAGCGATAAAGTAACTAGAGGAGAAGATGTATTTCGAATTGATGAGTTTGTTGATTCATATCAAGTAGCTCTATCTTTCAAGTCAGAAGAAATTTAAATTTTCATGTCACTGAGAATATTTATGTTCATGTTGATGACGACTAGTTAAATGATATATTGAGTACTAGTAGACATACAAAAGTTGATAAGCTAAAGAGATCAACTACCTTCAATTCAATGAGAAAGAAGAAGATGATGGACATGAAGATGATAAAAATCAAGATGAAGAGGATTCAAGTTAAAAAGGATTTGAATTGACTTTAGAAGTAAAACATTATTGTGTAATTAGGTATTTGTTTTTGTTTTATAATGCATTATATTTTTTACATTTATCATGTAGTATTTTTATGGTTGTGGTTTTAATAAGTTGTTGAATATGATTTTTGTTGATGTTGTTGTTGTATAATTAGATTGGATAGGGGATTGTAACAAATATATATATATATATACATATATATATATAAGAAAATTTTTAAAACACAAATGAAATTATTGATGGAATATAAAAATAATTAAAAATTATAAAATATTCATTGGCGATTCCATCAATGATTTAAAATTATAGTAATCATCGATGAACTCAACGATGGACATTAAAATGGTCATAGAATTACAAAGAGTTAAGGAAGAAATTCATGAAATTAAAACTAACCGGCACAATTGCCAATGGATGAAAGTTCATTGGTGATTTTAAGGGGTTTTCAAAAACTTTTAGAAATTCATGAAATTACTGATGGACTTATCGATAGAATTAAAAAATTCCATCAGTAAGTCTATTGACAATTTGATGTCATTTTAAATCATCGATGAATTTCTCAATGAAAGATTTTATCGGTGAATAAAAACCCAGATATATCAGGCAATCCTTAATTTTTCCTCCATCTTCCCTAATTTTTGCATTTCCTCCCCTCTCTCTCCTCTCTCTAGAATTAGTGGTCGGCGTTCTCTATCTCTATTCCAACAGCGGCGACTTTCTCTCTTTCCATTCCAATGGTGGTAGTTCTTTCCCCCTGCCCCCCACCATTTAAGGTTTGATCTTGATGGTTTGATGGTTTTTTTTCCGTATTTGTCTAACTTATAATGCATTTTTTTCAACTACTATATCCATGTTTATTTGCAATTAATTTTATTATTCTACTTAAGTTTTGGTGGAAAAATAAAATTCCTTAAATTTTGGGTTTGTTAGGGTTTGTAATTTGAATATGGATAGCTTAGATTTAATAGTTTTTCCATGTTTGTTTAACTTAGAATGTATGTTTTATGTACTATATTATGTTTATTTGCGATTAATTTCATTATTCTATTTAAGTTTTGGTGGGGAATGAAACTTTTCTGATTTTTAGGTTTGTTAGGGTTTGTAATTTGAATATGAAAAATATTGGTTTGAATAATCCTTAATGGTTTTGTGTAGAAATAACATGATTAAGAATCAAATTAAAGAAATTAAGGCCAACAATAAGGTTTAGACCAGGCTAGTTTTTATGTTGTCATTATGTTTTTATTTATGAAATTGAAGTGGGTTGGTTTTATAGAAATAATGAAACTGATGTTTGTGGGTGAAGATTTCGTTTGAGAATGTGGTTTTTAGAATTTCTAAAAAACAAATTAGGTAGGTCTCGTATGGGCGAGGTCCTGCTAAAATTTTATTTAAAATAGATAGATACATTAATAAAAAAACATAAATCATAAATAGAGATTTGAATTGAATATGCTTCATTATTTATTTTCTTGTTTTTTATGCATAAAATAAAGTGGCTTGAAAATGATAAGGAGAGAGAAAGAAAAAAAAAGCCCCACATTCAATTTTTTAGCCACTATTATGGTGGTTGAATCCTAGGTTTTCACAGATGATATGTCGAATGTTTTTTTTCAAAAATAAGCATTTTTTCTACCCCTTTAAAATAGAAAAAAAATAAAAACATGCAACAAGACATGGACCTAGTTCAGGTTTGCATGCCTAGAATTTTTTTCAAATGCATAAGGGAGATAGGCCACTCAAGCCTATATTTCCCAAATTTTTTTTTTTTTTTTTACACTTTGGTGTTTTTTTATATCTTTTGATTTTTTTCTTTCAATTCTATCATTCAATGTATGGTTTTTATTGAAATTTTTTATTTTTTTTTCAATTTTATCCATTTATTTTTTAATTGGTCTTTATATTTTTTATTATATAATTACATAAAACAATATTATTGAATCCAATGGAGTCCATGACTCAGCTCATGGGTTTGATGGATTAACACAGTTAATCCAATATATTGTTATCTCAATGTTTTAAAAAATATCATCTTGAATTTTTTTTAAAACAATTATATTATAGTTTTACTAGTTGTGCAAGTTGTCTTTAGACTCTTGTGCTTGGGTTATTTTTTTCTTAATCATTTGGTTTTTGTCTCCTTTGAATTTGTTTTTTCCTTTGACTCTGTCAAGTTAATTAAATCACGTTAAGTCAACTCCTATAAGATTTAATTTGTCCAAAGTTTTTAAGTTTAACCTTATTAAAAAAAATTTCAAAACCTTATTATTCTTTTTTATGTTTAAATTTTTTTGGCTTGACCTGCAACGTAAGTTGCAAAGTAACCTAATATCTCCTTAAAAACAATGTTACTTAGGTCTTGTTAGTTTCCAAGAAACTTTTCTTGAAAACTATTTTCCTCGCTTTCCTATGTCTGATAAACTTATGAAAAGTTAGTCAAAGAAAAATGAATTATAGTCAAAGAAAAAGTTAAACCTTTATGCTAGGAAAGTGTTTTCCTTTTCTTATCCTTGAAAAACACTTTCTTTTCTGTACAAAAAAAATCTCAAAAAACTTATCGTGTATTTACCGAACAAATTATCCCTCTCTCTCTCTCTCTCTCAAACCTCTTTACTGAAAATCTCTCCAAAAAACACTTTCATGTGGTTGTTGCAAATCTCTCTCTCTCTCAAATCTCTTCACTGGAAACAAAATCATCATAATTTCCTTTTTTTTTCTATGTTATCTGCCTTCTGTTTTCCTCTTCTTTATTTGGATTTGTAGTTGTGATTATGACATAAATCTTGTGATCTTTGTTAATTTGTTGTGTTTTTTTATGTTTTGTTTGGTTTCTAAGAAACAAAAATAGCAATCACATGCTTTGTTTTGTTTAGGATCTTAGGATTTTACTTGTTAATTTGCTTATTGATTCAATACTAGATGCTTCTAAGAAATTGAATGGCCTCTGCTTTAAAAAATCTCATATGTTATTGTTTGGAATTATTTATATGATGGATTCTTCCCCTCTTGTCCCTCTAATTTAACAATGAATTAAAGTTATACTTTCATATTCTAATCCTTATTATATATATATATATATTAGCATAATAATTCTCTTAATCCTAATGAACTTCAATGAGGATCTTTGTATGCATAATCATGGTAAGAAATTGTGTTTTCCTCTATTATTTCTTCTTCTTGGTCAATTCCCAAATAGCATTAGCACCTTCTATGATGGGTGCATATTATCATATGTCAAAGCGTCAAAGCACATAAAAGAAAAACACTTGGTACATGTTTAAGGAAGGGCCGGAAAAAGATTTCAACCCAAGCTTTAATTTGGTGGGATAAAGGCTAATATGATTGGTTATGAGAGTTGTTTAAGTTTTTTAAACCATTTTCAATTCCAGTTGAGGTTGCTCCTAGTCAAAAAGGTCAAGGGCCATTATGTGATTTTACAGATTACTAGAAATTTCAGTATTATGATCAAACTTTTATTTTTCTATTTTATTTGTTTTCTTTTAGTCCTTATAGAGTGGACTTGTTTATGTTTTTTTTTATGAATCTTACGTTTTCCTAAATAGAAATCCAAGACCAATTAGGATTAGTAGTAACTCAAGGCTAAATATTTATCTATTTGTTGTCTTTCAATTCGATTATGCCATATCTATTATGAATAAATTGAAGCCCTTTGCTTTGAGAGTGTGATGCTTTCACTGAGGAGTGATTCCTATTTGGTAGTAGTTTCTATTTTTCTTCAAATTTTCTTTCAAATCTACTTTCAATTCCACCTTAAAAAATACTAAATTTGAAACCCTTACTAATAGTTGCTTGCAACTGCTTCGACTTTAACTGAATCCTGATAAAAAAAAAATATTTGAAATTGTTTGGTAGAAAAATTGTAAGGGATTGAGTGAATTTTGCAATAAAATTATATTTTCAAACCATGAACACAATTACTTACTCCTTAATATAATCTTTTAACATATTTTGAGTTAATTGTAATAGATTACGACTTGTGAGAACATCACACAAATTATACAATCCTAAAATTATATCTATTAGGGAGCAAGTAATTGTGTTCTTACAAATTATAGGTCGAAACTAAAGATTTCATTTTATTAGTGATATATACTATAGGTATGTTGAAACTATTCATCGTTACTTTAGAATTATATTAAAAGTAGTTTTTAAGTTATACAAACACCTTATTAAAAACCTAGGGGATACAGTTCCTATAGATAATGAATAGTTCCAGATTCTATCCTTATTTTAAATTATAAGAACAATACCAATATTTTTATACATTAATTAATTACATTTAGAAGAAAAAGTTATAAATTATTTTTTCATGTTTATATAAGATTGTGTGGGAGCAATTGATAGTACTCATGTTTCTACAAATGTTTCTGTTGAAATTCAAGAAAATTTTCAAGGTTGAAAAGAGGGAACAACACAAAATGTTTTAGTAGCTATAACCTTTGATTTAAAGTTTATATATGTTTTAGCTGGTTGGGAAGGAAGTGCACACGACTCACGGGTTTTAGGTGATGCACTATCAAGACCTAGTGGTCTAAAATTTCCCGAATGTACAAAATAAAATATTTATTATATGCGATAAACATATAAAATGTCTAATTAGATAAATATAGTAATAGGTTTTATTTTTTATTTGTAAGGAAATATTATCTTGGTGATGCTGGTTACAGTGTTCGAAAAGGAATCATTTCTTGTTTTCATAGAATTCGATATCACTTGAATGAGTTTACAAAACATTCACCAGAAAATAAAAAAGAGCTATTTAATCTTCGACACTCTTCATTGAGAACCACCATTGAGCGAAAGTTTGGTATTTTGAAGAGTCGTTTTAGATCAATTGATTGAAAACCTTTTTGGTCTTATGAAACACAAATGAATGTTGTGCTTGTATGTTGTATTGTTCATAATCACATAATGAGAGTTGATCCTTATGACTTTTTTATGAAAGAAATATGTTCGGAAAGTGAACCAATTAGACAAACAATCAACTTAAGCTAATGAGAGGAGAGGAAAGAGAATAAGGAGTGGATAACAAAAAGAGAAATGATTGCATCAACCATGTGGAATGATTATAACACTCAAAGAAACTAGTAATTGAGTGTTAATTATATGTGTTTGTTTTTATTATGTCTTTCTTGAGTTTGTATTATCTTTGTTATGTATTTAGATAGCTTGTTGACTTTATTATAATTTCGTATATATTTTATGAATTCTCTTTTAAATATTAATTGTATATTTGTTTTATGTAAAATTAATTAAATCTAAATATTGTGTGATTTCATTTTGTATAAATTTGTAATTTGTTTTGGTAGAAATGAGTACCACAAAGAATGAAAAATACAAGGTGATGCAACCATATTATTCAATAGTTTCACCCACATTTAACTAATGTTTTGCCTATGTTTTTTTTATATAAAATGCCTTGATATTCTTTGTTTTATGTTTTGAAGGCACTTTTGGATGAAAGATGCAAAAAGGAGTAAATTAGAGATAATTGGCAGATTTGACCTTCAGTCGATATTTTGTGCAGAGCATGAGCTTTAGAGGTTTAAATGAAGTGATTCTAGTGGAATTAAAAAGCTAACATCCATACCTTTCTGGACATCTAAGGCAAGAAAATAAAATAAGGAAGAGCATGGAAATCGCAGCCTTCAAAGTCAAATCTCGCAATCTGCCAATGTTGACCTTCGGCCATTCCAACTTGAATATCTAGAGCTACAGAAGTCCAATTGATGTAAAATTATTTTTTTGGATTCATGACTCAAAGGTCTATAAACGCTCTAAATTTCAGCCAAAACCGATGTCATATGAGGGAGATATGAGTTTTCAAAGATGACATCTGAATTCTGCCAGCAAACAGGTTTCGTGAAGAAACGAGTCCAAATTACGTTCCGAAGCATCTAAACCAATATCCAAGTTTTTATTTCAGCAATTTAGCTCCCCTAAGTCAAAGCTTGAAGATTTCATGCAAGGCTATTTCTCCTTTTTTAGGAAAATAGTTATTGAAGTACTTAATGGTAAACAGTCTACTTAATGGAGGACTATTTTGTAAAATAGAGACCTAGGGTTTCCTAAGATATAAAAAGATTGAGAGAAGAGAAGGGGGGCAGCCAGCCAAGAAGAGAAAAACGCCCCCTTCCTCTAAGAAACCCTAAATTATGCATTCGTTTTTTTTATTAGTTGTTCAACAAACATGCAAGGCTAAACACTTTTTCTTGGTTGCAAGGACACGGAAACCTTCGGATTTCAAGAACTGTGAGATTTATTTTACCTTTTCTTTTCAGTTTATATGATGAATATGTTTGTTCTCCTATGCTTATTTTTCCTATGATTGTTTATTTTAATTACTAGAGCGGACTCTAAGTTATTATTATAGACAATCTATTGCTAAGTTTGATATCAAAACCGGAGTTATGGTATATGAACTTGTGAAACAACTGAGTTTAATAATTGTGACGGATCTACATTATTAATCTTAGGAAGAACATTCAATCAAATCAAACATAGACTGCGGAAAATTATGTTTTCTTGATTAATCAACTTATCTAGTTCTTAAGGCTGCCACTGAATTAAATTACTAGTGCGGACACTGTAGTTGTTTGATAGTTAGAGTTAGTTATACGGTGAATCCGTTAACTAACCAATGTTAAGAAGAGATAAATATTCAGAATATAAATTGATGTTTCGTTTTCATGATCAGTTCTGATTTCTGTAGGTGAATGTGTGCTTGTGATCAAGGTTTGTTCTCTTGATAATTTTCTGATTTTATTAAATTTCATTTGATAGTTTTCTGTTTTCTTTTGCTTTAGCCTAGATAACATCCAAACCCCCCCAAATTGCATATCATCTAGCATAAAAATCTGACTTGAACTTCCTCGTGGGATCGACCCCTTGCTTGCTCTATACTATCTTGTGTGTTGTGTTTGAAGCTAAGGTAATTATTTTGTGCGACCGCGACATCGCAACACAATGGTAAGCACTTCACAAGTTCTAAGCCTCTGTCTCACATGCTACTTGAGATATTAGCCAAGGAGGCACTTAAGGAAATAAATTTTCTTCCACCTTTAAAGTAGATAATCTTTTGTTAAGGTGGCTACAAAAATTAGTCAAAAATTTAACATGCAATGCAAGTCTAAGCATGTGGACAATCATCTCAAAACTATATATAAAAAATGGGGAATAATAACCAAACTTAAAAATAAAAGTGGCTTTGATTCAGATGAATGTTCGAAGATGATTACGGTTTTGAAAGATGTATATGATAAAGAAGTAAATGTATGATAAATAGTAAACTATTTGTAATTTTTACATTTACTTTTGTTTCCAAAACTTTATACAAGGAACTAAATAAATTTATATTCTAAAATTTATGAACAAGCACATTCTAATCTTGACAAATATCTTAACAAAAAAAAACTTAATATATATGAAGCAATGACAACTATTGTTGGAAAAGACATGACAAGCAAAAATTATGTCAAATCACATGTTGATATCAACCTGAAAGAAAACACTAAATTGCAATCAATATCAATTGAAAATGAAGGGGAATATGAAAAAACTTCAAAAGAAAAGGAGACATGTTCCTCTAATGCACAAAAGAGACAACATAGGAAGAGACATTGTATACATGAAGATAGTAGTGTTGAAAAGTTGCCTAAAAAGATTGGAGATGTAGTGTTTGCATTTCAACATCTAAGCAAAATCAACTTGATGTTAATGAGCTATATACATAAGTGATGAAAATTGAAGGCTTTGATGAGATCACTCTTGGTGTTGCTTTTGATCACTTGGTCCGAAATGAAATGTTGACAAAAGCATTTATGGTAAAAAATGCTAATTTAAGAAAAATTTAGGTTCAAAATTTTGTGAACCAACACTACTACAGACTTAATTGTTTGTTAATTTGAACTAATTTGAGGAATAGATGTTCTCACAAGTATGTTTACCTGTTTTATTTGTTCTAGTATGTTTATATTTGTTAATTTGAATTAATATGTATGTATATGATATCAAAACTTAATATTTATGCATGACTATGTTTGATGTAAGATATTTATATTTACTTTCTAATGCTTAATTGATATACATATTAAAGGGACATTAAAGGGATAATTGTCCATACCCTTTTAAAAAAAAACAATCTTTATCCAAAAAACCCATCAAAATATTTTTGTATCTATTTATATCTAACCAAAATATTCATACCAAAAAACCCCAAATATTTAACTCTTACTTAATATTATATGAAATTGATAACCTGTGAAAGTCTCTGCAGATGAGAGCCATTAGCATTAACTAGTTTTTTTTACTGGTGTCATGCCACAGGTTATACATTTTTTTAATCTAAAAAAAACATATAAAGATATCAGAAAATATAAAATTTAATACATTCCGGCTGAAATATTTATAAAATGCTTAAATATAATATATTAGATGATATATGTTTTTTTTTTTAAATTGTGAATGCGGCACGTTGAATAAACCCAAGTCAATTATTGAAACTCTTGATATGGGATATAAAATCATTATAAAACCCTAGAATCAAAATAAATTAGATACCCCAATTATAATGAGTCAAATATTAAAGGTTGAAAATTTTTTTAAAAAAAAGAATCCAAAAAATATGACTCAAGTAAACCTATATCAGTTGTTAGAAAAAATAAGTTCATACGACCGTAGGATTTTTATAGAAGTAAAAATAATCTTGAACTTGGGTCATTAAGTCGATTGGGTTTAATAAGTTCAATTAATTTAATAATATAAAAAAGGTAACTCTAATTTAATAATATAAAAAACTAAGTAAATCTGAACAACTCTCGTAAACATTGTTTAATCTTTTAAAACCACAATCCGTGAAATCTCAAACTTCATTCAATCTTTTTACTATTTTTTAAAAAGTGAAATGACATAAATAATCTTGATCAAAAGTTCTAATTTTTTTCACCAAAGGTAAAGTAGTCATTTTAATAACTAATGAGTCCTATTAAAAAAAAAAACTAAATTATCTCCAAACCTAAGATATCTAATTTTCTCAACTAAGAGAAAAAAATATAATTTTATTGTTGAAGTGAGTAATATTATATGAATGTATGTAATGTTAAAAAAATAAAAAAAACAAGTAAGAACATACATATTCAGAGTAAAACTTAAAAGAAAAGTTCATACATTTTCTTATATATTTTTCTCAATGCTTAGAATACAAGACAAATAATCTATTTATAAAAAAAGAAAATAAAAACATTAAAGGATACTAGGAAACTCAAATGTTATGAAAAACCAAGAGACTAAACTCAAGAATCATAAAGTCTACGATTTTAATGGATATTCAATACATATAATTATAGATTTTATAACACTTCCCCTTGAATGATAGACATTCAATACATATAATTATAGATTTTATAATACTTCCCCTTGAATGACCATGTACTAAAAATGAGTCTCCTTAAAACCTTGCAAAAGAAAACCTAATGGGAAAAAAACCCTAAACAAAGGAAAACGAGTACAACATTATTGTGTGATTTCTGAATACTTTATAATTCAATAGAAGATTTTATATAAATACTTCAAGATCCATATTTGAATACTTTAGGATTTACAAAAATACTAAATTACCTCATTAAAATCTTGCAAAGAAAAACCCAATGGAAAAAAAACCTAAGCTAAAAAAGAGTACAATTTGCATTGACTTTACATCAAAAGTACATGTCTTATAATAAATCTTTAAAATGACGCAATCCAATATTATGGACAAGCTTCTTGAAAGTTGAGGCCGGTACAAACTTTGTAAATAAGTTTGTTAAATTATCATTTAACCTGATTTGCTTGATATCATTTTTTTCCTGTCATTAAAGCTTGTGAATATAAAAGAACTTTTGTGAGACATGCTTTGTTTTGTCTCCTTTATTGAAGCCTCCTCTAAGTTGAGTGATGCAGGTAACATTAACTTCAAACAATATTGTGGGACTATCTTCAATGGTTAACAATCCACTTTTTTCTTTATATGTTGGATAAATGACCTTAGCTATATACATTCTCAACTTGCTTCATGGATTTCAATAATTTCTGAATGATCTGATGAAGTAGCCATTAATGTTTGTTTGAAAGATCTCCAATAAATTACAGTACCTTAATATGTAACTTGATTGTGATCTCTTTATGTGAAGATTAGAGAGGTAACCTGCATTTGCATATCTAATCAATTGTGAATTTGATTCACTATAAAATAACCCTATTTTAGTTGTTCCACAGAGATAGTGAAGTATATGTTTGACCCTATTTCAGTGTTTTTTTATAGGAGTGGAACTATATCTTGCCAATAAATTGATTGTAAAAGCTATATCTGGTCTTGTATAATTTGCAAGATACATAAGTGCTCTAATGGCACTAAGATATGATATTTCTGGACCAACAATTTCTTCATCCTCTTTTAGTGGTAGAAAATGGTTTTTTTTTTCGCATTAAGTGATCGAACAACCATAGGTATACTCAAAGGATGAACATTGTCCATGTAAAAGTATTTCAAGACCTTTTCTTTATACGTTGATTGATGGATAAATTTTTCATTTAAAAGATGTTAATCTGTAAACCAAGACAAGATTTTGTCTTTTTGAGATCTTTTATCTCAAATTCATCTTTCAAAGAGGCTGCAGTTTTTATAAGCTCATTAGGAGTACTAACAAGATCTAAATCATCAACATTTACTGCAACAACATAAAATCCAGATGTGGTTTCCTTATTAAAAATACATGGGCAAATCTCATTATTCTCAAACCCTTTTTCTATGAAGTATTCATTAAAATGATTATACCACTCTCAACTAGATTGCTTCAACTCATATAAAGATTTTTGTAGTGTAATAAAATAAACACTTCTAGGTTTATCATAAAAACTTCAGGCATTTTGAATCCTTCAAGGATTTTCATATGGATATTTTTATTTATTGATCCATATAGATATACTATAACTATATTTATTAAACACATATCTATATTTTTTAGACTACTAAACCAATCAAAAATCTGAAAGTAATTACATTCATAATTGGACAATAAGTTTCCTTATAATCAATGTCATGTCTTTATGAGAAACCTTATGCACCAAGTTGTGCCTTATTTCGAACAAATTAATTTTTCTCATTTCATTTTCTAATGAAAACCCACTTATATCTAACAGGCATAACACCTTTAGGTGTATGAACTACAGGTCCAAATATTTCATGTTTTGCAAGTAAGTTTAACTCCTTTTGGATTGCTTTTTCCATATTGGCCAATCATTTCTATGTCAACATTCTTCGACAGTTTATGGTTCAATTTCATCATCATTTATGATGATGCCAAAAGAAATCTTAAATGCAAATATGCTATTTTTGACAATCTTATTTTGATCCAAAATCTCTCCTATGTGAACATAGTTTATGGATCTCTTCAAGAAATGCCTCTTCAGGAAGTCCCTCTTTGATAGAATCAATATTGGGAGATGATTTTGACACAATATTTATCGTTTGTTTTATGGATGATGAATATTTAGGAATACCATCATTTATTTGTTGTAATTTGTATTTTCTAGGATTTTTGTCCTTAGCAACAACAAGTATTTCGCGCTTCAAGCGTTGTATGGATCATTTGCTACGATGTTGTCTATTTTTTTCTTTCAGGGATTTCAATTCTAAATCGAGCGTTTGCAGCTAGAATATGGGATTTAACCACCTTTTTACTATTAGTGAAAACATCCGATCATTAATTTCAAATATTTTGTAAATAAATTATCTTTTAAACTTCAAGTTCACATTGATTTGTCCTTGGATCAAAATGAGATAACTAGTTAAATGTAATTTCTTTAGATTCCATGGATCAATATAGGTTATTCCAAGTAATTTCTTGTCGTGCTTTAGGCACTAACTTTTATTTCCCTAATGATGGAAAAATATTCTCATCAAAATGATAGTCTTCAAAATGTGCCTGAAAAACATCACTAGTTAAATGTTCAAGGAATCTAATAATAAATGGAGAATTAAAACCAACATTAAACAAAACTCTAAAATATGTGGTGAATTCACTGTAGCAATAAAGACATTTTACTATGAATTGCTATAATGAATTTACATTTATGCCCCTCGGTGGAAAAGTGTGAAGGCTATGAGAGTATTTCGGTCTTTTTACGTTGATCTATTGGTCAATAAAAAATTGAACATGGGCATTATTAACTTTTCAAATTATTTTGTACAGTAAAAATACTCTTCTACCCCAAGGTCAATGAAATTTAAACCTGCTATCGAAGAGTTTTTTTTACTTTGCATAAACATTAAAATAAGTAAAATACTTTTTTGCCTTTGGATAAGACAAAATAGCTTCTATGCATTCAAGGGTGCTTTGGTACTTTCACATTGGTTCATTTGTTATTTCCAGGGTTATGGGGTTTTGTTTTAGGAATTTAACATTTAGTTTTTATATTAAATCCTGAAAAGCTGTTGGTGTGTGTTTTTCACATGCCAGCGCATTGGTAGTGTCTGTGCTCTTTCGATGGCGTGTGACGTCACTGATTGTCAAAAAATGGACTTTTGTCATGTCATTGAAATGTTGTCACATGCTCTTCTTCTTGATATGAAGTGTGTCAGTGGTGGTTTGGTGGTTTGTCGCCGGTAGTCGTTTCTTCTTTTTTCTTTCTACTTTTTTCTCTCTTCTAGTTAAAGTACATGTTTGTCCTTTTTTCTTTTTGTTTTTCAATTTCAGTCCTTATGTTTTTTATTGCTTATTTTCATCCTTGACTCTTTTAGAAAACTTTTTATGTTTTCAATTTAGTCCTTAAATCATAATTTGAAATACATTGTTTCACCAATTTGGTGCTTATTCTTGTAATTTATCATTTTTACCCTTGGATCTTTTGTTATAGTTCTATTGATATTTAATTTCATAATTCAATCAAAGTTTATGTTGTTTTTGTTTTTCAATATAGCCTTCATTCTTTTGATTTCTTTTTTCCTTTTGTTAATTGTTTTTTTCTTTTCGATTAAACTCTGCAATTTAATGTTTTAATGCCCTCAAATTTATATTTTATTTTGGTTTCCACCCTTATTTTTTAATTAAATTTTTTCATGTGGTTGATTTTTTTCCCGTATGCATCCTTCAATGTTTGGTTTATTTGGGATTGGGCTTCACGATTTTTTCATTTGTAATGCTTCCAATTTAATAACACAATCATAGGTTTTAAGTGTTAATACTGTAACAACACCAATAGTTAGGTCAATTTATCCATTTAACTTCCACGTAAAGGGTAAATGGAGCATAATTGTTTTTTACATCGAGTTCACCGAAGAGTCTCCTTTATACCGAGAGGTCCCAAGTTATCGATAATTTACCCTGCATGCATTTTTTATCACAACCCATCCATAATCTCATCCACAATGGGTCCAATTCAACCATTTAATTCATTCGAGAATATACTCAGGACAAACTTTATAATCAATCTCCATCTCATATCTCATGCATAAATTAGTAATTAAGAGAATCATCCAAGTATTGAAATTCCATATATAAACACAACACAATTTAGCTTCCTAAACATAAACTAGTACAGTATAATATCCCTAAGCATATGTTATTACATTTAATATTCTAAACACAAAATAATACAAGGAGTATACTATTATATTTAGGTTACATATTTACTGCATAACAAAATTACATTGATAATCCTTAAGTTCTTAACTTATACAAAAAGGGATCAAAGAACCTAAATTCTACTCCTGACGTGAATGGAAAGGACCTACAACATCAAAATCAGAGAATAATTATATTAAATAAATAAAATACAACCAAATAATGGAGGGTCACTACTATATGTATCTACACATACAAGTACCCACTCGATAGGGCATAATCATAGTTGAGATGCAAAAGAAGATCCTTTGCTACATCTAACGCTTATCCTTCCATAACCTACTCATGGTTTTCTTTTTGATTATCACACATTTTGTTTTTGTTTGATTTACCCTTTTTCTTATTCGCCCTAAATTCTGAGGTGGTTGCTGCCGACACTACTAACTCCTTTTAGTGTCACTAGTCACCCTTACTCGGATTGACTAATCAATTCTTTGGCAATGTCGGCACTAACTTAATCAGTCGATGCCATTGAGCTATTTTCAACCTGAAATAGCTAATCAATTGTTCTCTATCACACTTGGAGATGTTTCTGGTAATGTTGATGCCAAGTTCTCTTAACACCATTAACTTCCTCCTTAGGAAGTTAATCAAATTATTGTGGGCCTGCCGGTACCAACATTATTCACCAGTATCATTAACTATTCTTGATACGAATAATTAATCAAGTTCAATATTCATTATATTTCTATCAAAGTAATGCCAATGTTAACAATATTTGTTAACATCATTAGCCACCCCTATTCGAGGTCGGCTAATAAAGTCCATAGAAGGTCGTTTTTTTTTATCTTTTTTTTTTATATACATAATATAGACCCATATCCAAACTCCAAATTCCAGAGTCTACAACCAAAATTCAGATTTCAAATCCAAGTCCATTTCACCGTATCTTTCCTTTCTTTAGTCATATTCACGAATATGATTTCTAGCATGAATTTGAGTATGAAATTTATTATTAACCAAGGAGAATATAGGCGTGGGACACCTACCTGCCACCGATGCTCGATTTGCGTTCCCTTGTTGTTGATGTACTTCTCCTGTGGTTCCTCCTGAATTCACAAGTATACTACATTAGTTCATGGCCGATTTTCATTTCGCAAATAGCAAGGCAACAACAATAACATTTACTCTTAACATTTCTTTGTTTTAAATCATTACACATATCATCAACTTTACTTTTCAAATGTAGTTTATCCCCTACTGGTTTTAAGGTTCAATGTTACAAGAATTTTGGTGGGAAGAAACGGTTTTCTGCCCTTATCACAACAATAACAGTTACTCTTTACATTTCTTTGTTTTAAATCATTACACACATCATCAACTTTACTTTTCAAATGTAGTTTATCGCCTACTGGTGTTAAGGTTCAATGTTACAAGAATTTTGGTGGGAAGAAACGGTTTTCAGCCCTTATCATAGCTCAATCCCCTATTTTGTTAATTCCCGTCAGATCTTCCAGCAGGGGCAACAGTTTGACATTTCCTCATATTTTTACATATATCTGGAGCTCTAGAGCTCCAAATTGAGCGAGGTTGGATTCGTTAGAAAGCTAACATTTCATACTACAATTTATATGAAGAGATGTTTCCTAGATTTTATCGTTTTGAGGCTCGAAATCTCCTAGAACAGAGGTGATGAATCTATCCAGAACAGAGGTGATTCCTAAGTGAGCTTTCTTCTATAATTGGTCCCTATATAAACATACATAATACACCAGAATTCTTCTTCTTTCCTTTTATTTGGCCCTTGGCCGATCTTAGTCTAAGGGAACTAAGGATCCCCCTCTTTCTTTTCTTTTTCTCTAGCTTAGTTTTCTTACCATACACACTCATTGTCCACATACTACACATGCCATAAGTGTTCATCAACCCCAAATTTCAGAATCCCTTTCCTCCCCCTTTCCAACATGGTCGGCCACTCTAGTTTGGAATCAATGATTTCTTTATTTAACAATGTATTTTTTGTGTGTGTTTCTTTCAAGTTCAGAGCATCCTATTTAGTTTAACTAACCTCATTTCTATCAATTTCTGCATTTCCCTCAATCTTTCTTCAAGAACCGTAATATCTAAAATCTGAAATTTATACATAATTCCTACTTAATTGTTAACTTGTTTTATAAATTCAAGTCTAGTATCCATACCTTTAGAAATTTCAAAATTTCAACTCATGTAAATTGAATATTTTGACCCCTCTTCTCAAGCATGCAACCAACCCCTTCTTCTTTTTCTTTAATTATGCACTTGTTTTATCCTTATTAGAACCCTTGTTATTGGTTATCCTCTCTATTTGGAGTTTCTAGGTTTGTATTCCTAAGTGATTTGGTGTTTTTCCTTCTCTTTTGAAGAAGAAAATATGCACTTTTCCCCTTTTGTTTTCTTTTGTTTCCAGCCGGGCTATGAAAGAGGAATGAATGGGGTATTTATAGGCCCCATTCTTCCTAATTATACATTGGCCCCTATTCTTTCCTTTTCTTTACAATTTGAATCACATTCTTCATGCTTTTATATTTTCCTATTTAATTTCTTAATTATTACTTTTATTTATCATGTATATAATAACATTGTAATTTATTCTTTATTATATTTTTTTCTCAGGATTTTACAAATACGGTTATAAATGATTTTTTCCTCATTATATTTTGTGATTTTATCATTCTACATTGTTTAAAAAATTGTTTTGTGGTTACCTTCCTATTCTTTTCTATCAGTTTGTCTCCGTCTTATTACCTAAACCATGAGTTTTGAAAACTGTTTTGTTTCGTGTTTAATTTTTGTTTATTTTTTATTTTATTTTTTTTTACTTTATTACAAGTAGGTTTTGTTTTGTACAAAAAATAGCTATTTTCAAATAATATTTCTTATATGTTCAGCCATGCATATTTTTTTCTTTTTATTTTATTCACTCTATTTCATATGTGTTTTTATTTATATTATCTTTTATTGATTTTAATGAATAAATATAGTGGATACAAACGGATAAATATCTCATTTTGCAAGATTAAATATCTTAATATATGTCAATCTCTCAATTTTTTTCAGTTTCTTTTTTAGTTATTATAAAAAAAAATTATTTCTTTACATAGATTATTATTAGATGTTTAGATAAACTTTTCAATTTACACTTATAATGTATATTATATAAAACAAACATATCAAAATAGTCTGTACACTCAAGTTTTTGTTTTTTATAGAAAAAAACATTACGGACCATACAGAGCACATATCAAATCAAACTTTTAATTTCCCTCGAATTAATATTTTTGTCACTCTTATTTTTTAAATCCTTTTGTGTAATTGATTTTTTTATTTCATATTTAGACATTTGATTTATTAGAGATTCGGCTTCATACAATCTTATCGCTCTGCATTTGTTCTTTTTTTAAATATTAGTTTTGTAATTATCTTTAATTTCTTTTCTATAAATTTATTCTGGTCTCATAATTCAGGTCATGGGTTTTGCATGATATTTTTTAATATAAGTTTCTTTAGAGTTGTTTTGTTTGTGTTTGATTTTTCAAGATGTTATTTTAATTCATGCAGAATTGTTTTTTGGGATTTATAAAAATGAAGTTTATTTTTAAAAATAAAATAATATTCATTTTTAAATAATATTGTTGATGTGTTTAGCCTTGCATAATATTTTTTTTTGGGCATGAGTTTATTTATTCAGTTTTATTTGGGTTTATCTTTTAAGTCATGAGGTTTTTAAGTTGTAGATTTATCTTTTATTAATTTTAATAAACAAGCTCAGTAAACACAATCAAATGAATATCTCATTTTGTATTGTTGAATATCTTGATTTATATTTATCTCTCAATTTTATCAACTTCTCTTTTCGTTATTATTAACAAATTTTTCCCCGTTTATTTACAAAAATCATTCTTAATTTATTTAATGAGATACTTGTATTGGCTTTTCAATTTATACTTTGAATTTTTTTATGTTAAAAAATACATTGAAGCAGCCTGCATATCTGGATTATTTAAAAAAAAAATATGACCCGTGGTGAAGCATGGGTTAAATGGCTAATAAATTCCTATTCTACATTATACACCCATTTTAGTCTTTTGTGGGGGCGTTATACGCACATATACCATACAACCAAAAGTTCGTAGATGAAATATATTTGGTGATATACCAAAAACAAGTTGCAAAGAAGAATATTTATGGTAAGCACTTGATCTAATTCTAACAAATGATGCAACATGTAATATAACATATCCCCAAATAGATGTAGGCAATTTTTATTTCATAAATAATGGTCTAGCAATTAATTGAAGGTGTTTTATAAATGATTCTGTTAGACCATTTTGAGTATGTACATGAGCAACAGGAAGTTCAACATCAATTCTAATAAGAGTGCAAAAATTATCAAATGTTTGAGAAGTACACTCACCATCATTGTCCAGTTGAATTTTCTTAATTGGATAATCAGGAAATTGCGCCCGCAATCTGATAATCTGATGCATATGATCATTTACTTGATGCATCAATTAATACCATAAAATATCTAAAAGGTCTGCATGGTGGATGAATAGGTTCACATATATCTCCTTGAATTATTTTAAGAAAAGATGGTGATTCCATAACAACCTTTGATGGAGATGGTTTGGTAATTAATTTACCTTGAGAACATGCAGCGCATGGATTTTCACTTGGTAAACAAATCTTCATGTGAATATTCCTATGTTTAGAAGCAGCGCGTGGATTTTCTCCTCTCTTTTTTCCATTTATTTTTTCCATATCTTACCCTTGGTTCTTTCTTGTCTTTTGGACAAAGGTTCCATTCACTTCAAGGAATGGTTTAGAGCTAGTTGGATGGGATTGATGGTTTTCATCAAAATCTCATTATTTTATTCAGTCATAAAAAGACATAAAACTAATTCTGAATACCTCTTGGAATTATATTCTCTGTATTGTTGTTGCTGGACAATATTTGAGGCATGAAGAGAATGTTTTCTCTGACATTTGATCTTCTGTGATATCTTCACCACACAATTTCAACTGTGAGGTAATTTTAAAAATAATAGAATTATATTCACTAACCGATTAAAAAGCTAGCAATCTAAGGTGCAACCAATCATAACAAGCTTGAGGGAGTATGGTAAATCTTTGATGATCATATCTTTTTTTAAAATTTTTCCACAGAACAAGAGGATCTTTTATTGTGAGATATTGAACTTTTAATCCTTCATAGAGATGGTGGCAAAAGAAAATCATTGCTTTTGTGTGATCCTGCAAGGATGCATTATTTTCTTCTTTGATGGTCTCTCCAAGATTCATAGTTTCTAGATGAATCTCAGCGTCAAGGATCCATGACAAAAAGGTTATTCTTAGATATATCAAGAGCGGTAAATTCAAGTTTTGTCAGATTCAACATTATCTATATATATAAAAAAAAGAAACAACTTATTAAATAAAATCATGAATATAAAAGGAAAAAAAAAACCAATCTTTTAAAATTGCTATTCAATTTTCTAGAAATACTTCTTCAAGAACTATATTTAATTTATTTAATTCTTCGTAAACTTAGAATCCTAGTTCTACAATTTATTTATATATAATTATAAATTTTATAACATTTATAATAAATATATTATAATAACCA
>Ga0325402_1000891_pt1 | contig 22896 bp, 16 predicted proteins | sample PopdelMetagenome_22_FD_207212 | JGI IMG/M metagenome (GOLD analysis project Ga0325402, IMG submission 207212) | Populus deltoides microbial communities from Bellville, Georgia, United States - Xylem-PdKOR-R3 | ecosystem: Host-associated > Plants > Phyllosphere > Stem > Wood/Secondary xylem...
CAATTTTACGTGATTTTACCCGATTTTACCCGATTCCGAGTTTTATAGACGATTTAGCACGTAAAGCCTACATTAACTCGTAAAAACGTACGATTTTACGAGTTGAATCGCGATTTTAACAACCTTGGGTACATCTACAAAAGTTACGAGGTGACTTTGAAAAATTACATATGCCTAAATCGGGGAGAAGATAAAAGAAACACGTGTGGTGAAAAAGATCTTATGCCTAAATATAGGAGCAAGAAGCCACTATATTACTAGTCTATGATGAAAAAATAAAAACCAAAGAAAACATGTGGTATCTAGACAATAGAGCAAACAATCACATGTGTGGAGATAAAGACAAGTTTATGGAGCTTGATGAATTAATTAAAGATAATGTCACCTTTATAGATCATTCAAAGGTTTCCATCAAATGGAAAGGTACAATTTTGATTCAAATGAAAAACGATAGTCATCAATTTATTGTTGATGTTTATTGTATCCTAACTATAAAAAGTAATATATTGAATTTGAGATAATTATTGAAGAATGATTATAAAATCAAGATGAAAAATAGTACATTGACATTACTTAATACTCATGGAACTATGATTGCAAAGGTAACCATGACAAAAAATAAGATAGTTTTGCTAAATATAGAGATAAATGTGCCTAAATACCTAAAGACATGCGTGAAAGATGAGACATGGCTTTGACATATGAGACTTGGGTATGCAAGTTTTGACAACTTAAAAGATGATGACGCAAAAAGAGATATTGAAGGGTCTATCATCCATTGAACATCCAAATCAATTGTGTGAAGAAAATTTAGTGGGCAAACAATTCTACAAGAGCTTTCCAAAAGAGTCTACATCTAGAGAAAGTTAACCCTTATAAAAGATACATACAAACGTATGTGGTCCTATTCAACTATGCTTATTTGGTAAAAAAAAATTCTATTTTCCATTTTTTAATAATGATTATAGTAGAAAAATGTAGTTATACTCCTTAAAACAAAAGTCTAATGTATTTAATTTTTAAAAAAGTTTATGGCATTAGTTAAAAAAAAGGTTATTCTATAAAATCACTTAAGACAACTAGGAGAGGTGGATTTTATTCTATTAAGTTTAATGATTTTTATAAAGATCATGGTATAAAAAGACTCCTACTAGTGCCTAGATCCCCACAACAAAATGGCATGGTAAAGAGAAAGAATAGAAGCATTCATAACATGGCGAGAAACATGCTCAAAACCAAGAAGATGCCAAAGGAGTTTTGGGCTGAAATTGTAGATTGTGTTGTTTACTTATCAACTAGGTGTCCTACAAAAGGTTTGAATGACGTGACTTCACAAGAGGCATGGAATGAAAGAAAGCTAATGCTACTTACTTGAAAATGTTTGAAATTATTGGTTATGTGCATGTACATGAGCAAGTAAAGACCAAGCTAGATGATAAAAATAAAATGATGATCTTTGTGGGCTATGATCAAAAGTCCAAAGAATACAAGCTTTACAACCCTAATGAAGGAAATAAGGTGATTAGTAGGGATGTCGAATTTGATAAAGAAAGACCATGAGATTACTATGAATTCTTGATAAAGAGAGGAAAAGATATGAAGATCATCAAGAACTAGTTATACCTCCATAATCACCAATGAAGTCAACTTCATTTTTATCTTCTTCTTCTAGTGGAAGTTTAAGTGGTGGTAGCCCACCTAGTCCACCAAGAAAGATGAGGAGACTTGAAGATTTTTATGAGGTAATTAATCCAATTGATGATGATCTAACACTATATTGTCATCTTTTCATATGTGAAACTATAGTGTTTGACAAAAGCAATTATGGGTGAAAAGAGGAGAATTTCTATGGATGAGAAGATTGCATCAATTAAGAAAAATAACTCATGAAAATTGATTCTTAGACCAAAAGGAAAAAAAAGCTAATAGGTGCTAAGTGAATCTACAAAGAAAGAAGAATGTCAAAGGAGAAGTGGAGAGGTACAAAGCGAGATTGGTAGCAAAAGGCTATAGTCAAAAGTAAAGGATTGACTATGATGAAGTTTTTACCCCAGTTGCTAGATTAGAGACCATTTGACTAATAATTTCCACAGCCACCTAAAATAGATGGAAGATCTACCAAATGGATGTCAAGTTAGCTTTCTAAATGGTTTTCTTGAAGAAGAGGTTTGCATTGAGGAGTTTATGGGTAATGAAGTGAAAGGACATGAAGACAAGATATTAAAGTTGAAGAAAGCCTTGTATGGATTGAAGTCAGCCCCGAGAGCTTGTTATAGTCATATTGATAGTTATTTCTTGAAGAATGGATTTGTAAAATACTCCCATGAATATCCTATCTAGGTAAAAATAAATAAGAGTGGTGATACTTTTATCGTATGCTTGCATGTGGATGACTTGATTTTTATAGGAAATAATCCAAAGATATTTAGAGACTTTAAGCAAGCAATGATCGAGGAGTTTGAGATGACAGATATTGGTTTTATGACCTACTCCTTAGGGATTGAAATTAAATAAGGAGAAGATAATATCTTGTGAATCAAGAGATGTTTGCAAAAATGATTCTCAAGAAGTTTAAAATGGAGGATTGAGCAAAAATGAATGCTCTAGTTAAGTGTGGAGAATCTTATTATATGGTTACTCTAATAACTTTGATCTTGTGGGTTATAACGATAGTGATTGGGTTGGAGATATGGATAATAGAAAGAGCATTATAGGTTTTATGTTTTACAACATAAGAGATATATTGGAAGTTATGAAAAATTAAATTTAATAAGGGATGTTGAAAGTAAACATGATTTCTGATTTTTTTTAATGAAAAATAGAGGAATTGGTCTACCAATTAGGAACCGATCGACCAATTAAGTCAGTGAAATTACTTTTCCTATTCAAAATAGGATTTTCTTTACTTAGTATAATTCTTTGTTTGTCTAACATCTTAGACCTATAAATAAACTTGTAATCAGAAGCATGGAATATATATATATATATAAAGAAAATGTGTATAGAAAAGAAAACACTTAACAAAATATTTCTTTCTCTCAAATTTTCTTCTTGTTTTTTAGCTGTGCATACTACACTAATTTTCTTCCATCATGAAGAAGGAGAGATGGGCATTGCATGCAACACCAAAACCTGAATTTATTTCCTCACCATTGCAAGAATCCCACATCCAAACTGTTGTTATTTGGTTAAAAAGGCTTGGAATTCACCTTGAGTTTGTAGTGGAGGCCTTGACTACGAGGGGGTCTCTTATATATCTAGATTGAGTAGCCTTTCATTGTTGTTGACCTTACAAAGCTTCAGTTTATTAGCATTGATAACGACAATAACAACGTGTGAGTTCAGGCCGGTGCCACAACTGGTGAGCTTCACAATAGAATTGCTGAGGAAAGTAAGACTCATGGCCTCTCAGCTGGTGTTTGTACTAGTGAGGTGCACAAGGGTACATGTTTAAAAAATATGGCATCGCCGGAGACAATGTCATCGATGCTTGTATATGTATCTGAAATTGAGCAACCTTTCATTGTTATCGACCTTGCAAAGATTTGGTCAATTAGCATTGATATCGACGATAACAACGTGTGAGTTCAAGCCGGTGCCACAATGTTGGAAAAGAAAGATAGAGTATGGTAGCTAATTTATAAGAACAAATATAAGAATAAAGCTATAGAATAAGAAGAAAATTGAGTTGAATGATATTTTATTAAGAGTTTTCTTAAAAGATACACATTTCTAGCTCTTCTCTATATCTCTCTCAACTTGTGTATAATGTTTAAGATTACAAGCCTATTTATAAGCCCCAAGTCCTAGATAATCAAGAAATTAAATTATTCAAAGGAAATTCTAATCTAATAAAGAATCTAGCATTCTAATTAAATAAGGATTCTAACAAACTAGTATATTATTCTTTATCAAGGACTCCTACATTAACTAGGATTTCTTCTTTAACTAATATTAAAACTCCTACAAACTTTAAATCTTATTAGCCTAAATCCTAATTGATATTGAATTTCAACGCTCCCCCTCAATATCAACTGTCATCATTCTTTCATTTTTTATTTCTCTTCACAATGTCCTGCCTTAATAGTATTGGTGTTTTCCATATTCCATCATTATCAAAAAGATTAATTACCTCATATAAGTCATCAAGACTCCTCACCTTTCTTGTTGGAATGCTATTACTTAGTCACTAGAAGAAAAAGAAGAAGTTGAGCTCGTTGGTGTTTGTGGAGGTTTGACTATAGGTGCTTGATGATCTTCATATCTTTCCTCCTCTTCATCAAGAATTGGTAAGAGGTTATATTTCTCACCATCATTTAAGCATTTAGGCACATCCATTTCTATGTTTAGCAAGAACATTTTATTCTTTTTCATGACTACCTTTGTAATCATATCTCCTTTAGTTTCAAGTAATGTCAAAGTACGATCTTTCATCTTTATCTCATACCCCTTCTCCAACAATTGTCCTAAGCTCAATATGTTGCTTTTCACCTTTGGTGTATAATAGATATCACTAAGAAATTGATGACTTTTATTTTTTAATTTAATCAATATCGTACCTTTTCCTTTGATGACAACTTTTAAATGATCTGCAAAAGTGACATCACCTGTAATTGCTTCATTAAGCTTTATGAACTTGTCTTTGTTTCCACACGTGTTTAGTGGCTCCATTATCTAGGTACCACATGTTCTCTTTTTTCTTGTATTTTCTCATTATGCACTAGTAATAGAGTAGCTTCAATCTCTTCTTCTATCACAAGATTTGCATTCTCTTCAACCCTCTTGGTTGGACTCCAGCAATCCCTAGCATAATGACCTGTATTTTGATAATTATAGCATTTAACTTTTGATTTATCAAACCTGTTGTCAAATCTGGATCTTGAATTGCTACTGCCAGTTGAACTGATCAACCGGTTCTCTTCATTCAGTCGACTGTTTGATCTGTTGAGGTTGCCTCGACCTCCTCTTCCAAATCTTCCTCTTCCTCCTTCTCCTTAGGAATATCCAGAACCATCTTGTTTTGAAAAAAATGTTTATGCACCCATATCCTCTTGAATCTCGTTGACTCTATCCTTATGAGCTTGTAATTTCTCCATGAGACCTTGTATTGAAAGAAAATCCATATTTTACGACTTCTCTATTGTGACCACCATATAATGAAACTTCTTTTGCAGCGAGCATAGGATCTTCTCTACCCACGTGTCTCTTCCATCTTCTCCCCATATCTTTTCATTTGATTATATATGGCCAATACTCTTGCAAAGTATTCTGAATTATTCTCTAATTCAAGCATATGTAACTTTTCAAAGTCACAATGTAGGTTTTGTAAACGTACCTTTCTTACATTATCAGCTCCTTGGTTTGATTCTAGTAAAACTTCCCATGCTTGCTTGGCAGTGGTTGTGTTAGCCACTATCTCAAAAGTGGCGTTATCTAGACATTGGTGGATGATTGTTAGTGCTAATTGATCATTCTTTCATGCTTTTTGCACAACCTCTCTTTGGGCTAAAGTCAACATTGCTCCATCTATAGGCTCCTCAAAGCCTTTTTCAACCGTTTCCTATACATCTTGGGAACCTAACCAAGCTTTTACTCGAATACATCAAGTTTGATAGTTGTCATTTGTTAATCTAGGATATTGAAGTGGAAAAATTGAATTGGTCATTCAATAATCAAACTTAAGCTCTGATACCACTTGTTGGAAAAAAAAGATAGGATGTGATAGCTAATTTATAAAAACAAACATAAGAACAAAGCTAAAGAACAAGAAGAAGAATGAGATGAATGATATTTTATTAAAAGTTTTCTTAAAAGATACACTTTTCTAGCTCTTCTCTATATCTCTCTCAACTTGTGTATAATGCTTTACAAGCTTATTTATAGGCTTTTAAGTCCTAAATAATTAAGGAATTAAATTATTCAAAGAAAATTCTAATATAATAAAAAATCTAACATTCTAATTAAATAAAAATTTTAACAAACTAGTCATTATAAATCTTCTTCATCAAGGACTCCTACATTAACTAGGATTCTTCATTTAGCTAATATTAAAACACCTAAAAACTCTAAATCCTATTAGTCTAAATACTAATTGATATTGAATTTCAACGGGTGAGCTTCACAATACAATTGCTGAGGAAAGTAAGACTCATGGCCTCCCAGCTGGTGTTTGTACTAATGAGGTGCACAAGGGTCCATGTTTAGAAAATATGGCCTCGCCAGAGACAATGTCATCTATACTCGTATAATATTTGATGTTCATGGAAGAGTTCGTGACCGAAATGCCAAGGGAGAAGATCTTGTTTGGGCAATTAGAGGAGGTGGAGGCAATTTGGAATCATTGCCTCCTGGAAAGTGAAATTGGTTCCTTGCCATCAACTGTGACAGCCTTCGGGTTACTAGTGTTAAACTATATATATATATCAATCAAGATAATAAACAAAAAAGATTATGCTGCAAATTCTGCAGCAGCTGCTGTTATTTACAGATTCAAACTCCCCAATAAAAACAAGCTGATACACATTAATCACGGTAATCTTTAATTATAATAAACTTCAAACTCGTAGTAAGATTGAATTGAGTATTCCAGTCATCAAAATTTAGAAGAATGGATAGTACTAGACTGACTTGTGAAACAAATTAAACGTAAGGGATTGATTTGTAGTTATTCCTAAAAAATATGAACCATTCATGTGGCTAACTATCCATCACACAGTGGTGGACCATAAGGATTTCATCAATGGGAAGTCCAATCTTTTACTGCTTTCTGCAACACTGAAAATGGCAGCAGCTAAAACATTATCACCCCATCCTTTTCCTTCCATTTCTCTACCCTCGAAGTCGAAACTGAGCAGCAACACTACTGAATTATTCAACCATCGCCACCACCGACACCACAACCGTCAACCATGGCTAGGACAAGCTGGAGTGATCTCCACAAGACCAAAGAGGGTGATGGTTCGAGTCTCCTCTCAGCTCCAGGAACATCTCCTGTCTTCCTCTGTTGTTATGGAACAGCTTCAAAACCAAGAATCCATGTTTGTAGTTGCAGAAAGTGCTGCTAGTTACTCATTGGCTAGCTACTACACGTCTCTGGGACTCTTTGTCATCTCTGTTCCAGGCCTCTGGTCTCTTATCAAGCGCTCTGTTAAATCCAAGGTCCTACTTCTCTTCCTTCTGTTTCTTCTTCTGCTAATATGTTCTTCTTAGCTGCTCATTTTCTGTTCATTTCAGCTTAGTTATTCTTTACTTATTTTTTTAATTTATACTTGTAAGATGATTACTTGAGTATTAATTTTGTAATTAAATGATAATTCTAGTGCCTTGAATTAGGAGTACAGTAGATTGTAAATTCTTTCTATAATCTTCACTTAGAGGCGTAGCCATCAATTAGTGGTTTTCTATCTTAATTCCTAGTAGAAATTAAGAATGAGATGTGGAAATTCAGCACCTGCTCTTAGCTAATCATTGGCAAACGTCAAAAATGCCCTCCAATTATTGAGTTTGATTCAATTTAATCCCCGAACAAATTTTAGTATATCTATTGTCCTTAAACATTTTTTATTTCTTAATTAAGGTCTTATGTTAGAATTCCTTAACATAAAAAGTTAATTTCTCTATAAAGAACTTGCAAGAATAAGTACAATTTGGATGGAATCGATTATTAAATATAGATGAAAAGACTTAATTGAAAATTTATGAAACTTGGGGAATAAAATTGATACAAAATCTTTTTTGGTGGCAAAATTGAGACCAATTCTATAGTTGTTGGAGGGGTTTGTCTTTTTGAGGTTTTCCCTTAATTAGTGTGTGTGCGGGGGGGCGTATTGCAGATTGTGCAGAAAACATTTACAGGGGAAGGGGAAGGGAAGAAAGAACCAGCTCAGGTTGCGGGAGAAATCTTATCTTTTTTCACTCGCAACAATTTTGCTGTCACTGGTAGAGGAGAGACCATTACGTAAGCCAATCCCCACCTCATCGTCTTCATTATACTTCTCTGTGCATTCTTCCATTATGTAATTGGGCAGCGCCTAATGTCGTTTCTGTGTTCAATTGTGTGTAGGTTTGAGGGAATGATGGTTCCAAACCGAGGCCAGGCAGCATTGCTTACTTTTTGCACTTGCATTAGCCTCGCTAGCGTTGCGCTTGTGCTTACCATAACTTTTCCAGACTTTGGTAACAATTGGTTCTGGATCACCATTCTAAGTCCATTGGCGTAAGTGCTTCATGCCAAAGTATTAATGGACTTCTTTCAAGTGTCTCACCCTATATAGGTGCACTGATGCTTTTAAGATGAAATGCATGCAGAGGAGCGTACTACTGGAAGCGAGCATCAAGGAAAGAGGAGATCAAGGTTAAAATGATGGTTGCAGATGATGGGACCTTATCAGAGATCGTTGTTCAAGGTGATGATCAGCAAGTAGAGCAAATGAGGAAGGACCTTAAGTTCAGTGAAAAAGGTATGGTGTATGTCAAAGGCATATTCGAGAGATGACAAAAGCTAAACTAACTAGTTTAATATCCATTTGAATTTATTCAATATTCTTGCAGTCAGAGACCAAAAATGTCCTGCTTGTAAATTTTTTGAGATGTATATTGTCCGTAAATGTAACCAATTATCTTGTTTTAAGTTGGTTTTTATACAGAATTTCTAGCTTGATGCCAATTTTTAGCATTTGATGTTTGATTAAATCTTGATATAGAATGAAAACTTGGAAATATAGGCATTCATTGAACCATTCATAGTTGTCGGACCAGCCCGGGGACTGACTAGGGAAAGGGCTTGGGTCACTAGGTTATTACATCACACCAAGTCAAATATTTTTAATCAAAACGGTATAGGTTAATTAGGTCACTAAAAACCTGGCTAGGTTTCGCTAGGCAATGTTTTTTTTGTTGTTTAACTTGAAAATTGAACTGAGTAAGGTTCCAGGTCGAATTTCCCATGTCAACCCATTGGGCCTTACCAAGTTTAACAAGGATGAACAGGATCATTGCTTTTTGCGTTCAAACTTCAAACAACATGCCTTTTCAGCTTCATTTTTTTAGCAGTGTTATGAAAGAGGTTAATTATCCAACTTGTTGCGCTAAGATGTGATGTTAGGATTACTTAATCAAAAGGGTCATCAAAATATCTTAGCTCATCTATAGGAGAGCTAGAGAGGAGCTTCACCCCTTGAAATACAGCAAAAAAGGAAGAAAACATCAAATGGTTAATTTTTCAAGTTCTTCCATTTTTTCAATACCTTCCATGATTACCTTTCCTTAAATCCAGCCTCAAGTCATGTGAGACACTCATTTCTCAATTTCCTTTCATTTTAATCGTTCTTGATTAATAATAGTTCCGCCCCATTTGTTTTTTCTTCTTAATTCAATCGATATTATTGTTTTGCCTCCATTTTTTATTAACCAGCCAAAAGGGCAAAGTCCCATCACATTGCCTTCACAGTGTGCCGCAACGGTAGTCACCATGCTTCCTCCCACAAAAACCTTGTACAGAGTTCAGATGGAGACTCAAAGAACGACCACAACTTGTAACAAAAGGAAAAGGAAAGATCTAAATGTAGGTTGTGGATTTTGTAGGTTTACATATGGATTCATGCTTGGTTTTCACCTTCATGTACTGGCTGTTTAAGTTATTGTTAAGGCTCGGATTCATCCACTACGTTGTCGATTGTTCTTTGCCAATAGACTAGCATAGAAAATCATCAAAAACACAAGCATTAATTAATAATTTGCACTTATATAATGTAAGAATCATCATGGTTAGATAGGAACAGGGGACAAGAATCATAGATTTGCATGAAGATCTTCACAAACAGATCACGACTCGAAAAATACTAAAGAACCGTAACAGCAAAGAAAAAAACGAGGAAGGAGACAATAAGTTTCAGGTCGTACGTCAAGTAAACCAACCCGCTACCTGGGCTAGGGTGGTTTACCAGAGCCAAGTACAGTTATTGTTATCTATTTTTGGACCTTATAAAAAAAATCAGAAAAAAATACAAAAAAATTAAAAAAATCAAATAAATATCAATGGAGAAAATACGAAGAAGGCACAAAAAATTATTAAGCCAGTTAATGAATTAAGCCAGCCGCAAAACTGGTTCCTGTTTCACACAAGAAGCTGTCTATTCCGCCAAACCAACTCGGGTTTGATCGAACCGCATGCTGACAGAGCATGTGATATAAGATTTGATGGGCCAAATTAAGGTTGTGTTCTTATCCTAAACAGATCACGTTATGATTGATGATTGACCAGAACTCGATTTTAACCAACTAGCTTAGTTTTCATTGTCAAAGATATTATGCAGAGCAGACTTGTATTTGTTGAAAGCATAATAAAAAAATTTCATTTTACCATTAAACTTTGATTCCCGGATGCTAGAAGCTTAAATTCAAACATTTACCAATTAAACCGAACTGTTGCATGTTTAACCTTATCTTTGTTTTTTTTTTTCTTTTTTGCTTGTCTTTCATGCTAAGTTTACTATAAATTCATCCAAAGATCAAAGCTCTCTACAAGAACCGTAGGGACATCATTTCTTGAAACACAAGGAGAAATGGCTCCTTCAGGTTCTTCCTTTCTGTCAGTATTTGTATTCCTGCTTGTTCTATCTCCTTCATCCATAGATTCACTCTCAATTAACGATAGCTTTTTACAATGTCTCTCCAAGAATTCTGAATCCTCCTATCCTTTCTCCACTATCTTGTACACACCAAACAACTCTTCATTCACTAGTGTTTTAGAGTCATATGTTCAAAACCTCCGGTTCTCACAGCCTACAGTACCGAAACCTGAGTTCATTATCACACCGTTGTACGAATCCCACATCCAAGCTGTTGTTGTTTGCTCAAAACAACTTGGAATTCACCTTCGTGTCCGTAGTGGAGGCCATGACTATGAGGGACTCTCTTATGTCTCTGAAATTGAGCAGCCTTTCATTGTTGTAGACCTTGCCAAGCTTCGGTCAATTAGCGTTGATATCGAGGATAATAGCGCTTGGGTTGAGGCCGGTGCCACAACTGGCGAACTGTACTATAGAATATCAGAGAAGAGCAACACTCATGGCTACCCAGCTGGTGTTTGTACCAGTTTAGGTATTGGTGGGCACATCACAGGAGGTGCATACGGTACCATGTTCAGAAAATATGGCCTTGCTGCAGACAATGTCATCGATGCTCGTATAATTGAAGCTTATGGAAGAGTTCTTGACCGAAGAGCCATGGGAGAAGATCTATTCTGGGCAATTAGAGGAGGTGGAGGAGGTAGCTTCGGAATCATTACTTCCTGGAAAGTAAAACTGGTTCCAGTACCTTCAGTTGTGACAGTTTTCAGGGTTGCTAGGACCTTGGAACAAGGTGCTACTAAGATCCTCTATAGATTCCTGCAAGCTTCTGATAAACTCGACAAGAATCTCTTTTTCAGAGTCAGTACACAGTTGGCAAATGCTAGTGAAAAAGGTAAGAAAACAATATCAACTACCTATAATGGATTGTTTCTTGGTGACGCAAAGAGACTCCTCCAAGTCATGCAAGAAAGCTTCCCTGAACTCGGTTTGACAAAACAAGATTGTATCGAAACAAACTGGATCAATTCTGTGCTATATATGGGCTTCTTCCCCAACAATTCAACTCCTGAAATCTTGCTTCAGCGACAGAATTTATTCAAGGGCACCTTCAAAGGCAAGTCCGACTTTGCTAAAAAACCAATACATGAATCAGCACTTGAAGGTTTATGGGAAATGATGTATGAAGAAGATACCCCTTCTGTAGCATTTATTCCCTACGGTGGAATGATGAGCAAAATCTCAGAATCTGAGATTCCTTTCCCGCACAGAAAAGGTAACATGTTCTTTATCACCTACATGACGACCTGGGAAGATCCTTCAGAGAATGCAAAGCATATTGATTGGATTAGGAAGGTTTACAAATACATGACACCTTATGTTTCCATGTATCCAAGGGAAGCATACCTCAATTACAGGGACCTTGATTTGGGCATGAACAAGAATACTAACACAAGGTTTAAGGAAGCAAGTGTTTGGGGTTCTAAGTACTTCAAGGGTAACTTCAAGAGATTGGTAAAAGTGAAGACCAAAGTTGATGCTGGCAACTTCTTCAGGCATGAACAGAGCATCCCGCCTCTTCCACTTTCTATGAGGAAAAGAAAGTGAAGAGGAATTATCCAATAAATCAAGCCTCATTGGATTTAGTTCATTTGATGGAGGAGGCCAGCCTGCAGAGGTTGCAAATAATAATTGGGACTTCACTTTCCTGCCTTGTTTGCAAACTTCAATATTTTATTGTCACTACTATGCAATAAGGTTTTGTAATAAATTAATGAGATGATGATTTTCAGTCATCGCAACACATAGTGCCTTTTATTTATGAATAAAAAATATACTTGGACCTCTATAATATGACATTCAGTGTTCATTGATTTTATTATTGTTAGGACAATATTTTTCATAGGAGAACCCTTTTGTTATAAAATCTATAATTATATATATTGAATGCATATTATACTTATTTAGAATTCATGACTCTTGAATTTAATTTTTTAGATTTTTTTATTAACATGGATGTTTGGGTCAGTTTGCGCGCACTTCGATTAATTTCATGTGTCCTGAAGTTAACGACCATGTAAATTTCTAGTGGCTCCAAGGGGACTCAAACTCGTAACTATTACGGAGCAAACTTAAGGTTTAACCAGTTGAACTACCCCTTAGGGTTATCTTTTAGTTTTCCACGACACTTGGGTTTCCTAGTGTTTTTTAATGTTCTTATTTTCTTCTCATATAAATAAACTATTTGTCTTGTATTCTGATCATTGAAAAAAATATACAAGAAAAAGGTATGGACTTCTCTTTTAAGTTTTATTTGGAATATATATATTCTTACTTGTTCTTTATCTTTTAACACGTTATTAGCATGATTACTCTACTTAATTTATATTAAAATCTTGGTACACATGAACTCATATGTTACGTGGCTTGTATCAATTTCAATATTTTTTATTTTTTCATTATTGTTCATACTTTATTGAATATATTCGGCTATGTAATTTATTTTGACAAAAAAAAAATTCTTTTGTATTCATTAATATTTAAACCTTTAAAGAACTAGTATCGCAAGTTTTTGAAGAATTAAATACAGTTCTTGAAGAACTAGTATTTTTAAAGAATTGAATAGCAATTTTAAAAGATTTTTTTTGCTTTTATATTCACGATTTTATTTTATTAATTTTTTATAGATAATATCGAATCTGACGAAACTTGAATTTAATGCTCTTGATATATCTGGGAATAACTTTTTGTCACGAATCCTTAATGTCGGGATTCATCTAGAAGCTATGAATCTTGGAGAAACCATTAAAAAAAATTATATTTCTCAATCAACAAATAAGTGTGAGAATAAAATTTTTATTTTTATTTTTATTTTTAAGATTATTGATCTGAATATTTGCGGGCAACCTCAAGTTGCTCTCAAGTTCTAATCACTTCTAAGTTTTTGTCATAAAATTATTTCCTACTTCAGTTTTTTTACCACCCACGCTATACATGCACCAGGTCCAGATCATGGAGAATCTCTCTTTGATTTTTTTTTCTTAGTTTAATGTAAAGGGACCTCCATCCATAGGAAAAACTACTAATAAATAGCATTTTTTTCTGGCCAATCAGAGCATGATCAACACACCATGTCTGATGGCTCTATGTTTCCTAGACACACTGTTGATTGTGAAATTATCCTGCATATTGAACACACCTTGTTTGATGGTTTTATATTTCCCAAGCAATGTTGATTGTGAAACTATCCTGCATATATTGCAGGACATTAAGCATGCACATGTTTTAATTCCTGTTGGGGCTCACTCATTTCAAACATTTCTTCTCATCTGATTTGAAAGCGTGGGTTGGTGAAAACCTATTAAATCTTTAATAAGAATCATTATAACTCAAAATCTTTATGTTGTTAGGTAAAGTTTTTGATTACTTGGTCATTAAAGTATAATATCATGTTAAAAAACTATCTTATTTGATTTCACTAAATTATCATTTGATTATTTTTTTTACCCCCCATCTAATTTGAATATTGTTTGTTTTCCCTCATATAGTCCACTGTATTGTCCCTGACTACTCAACTTTCCAACAATGATTAAGAAGTGTCGATGTAATTTTTGTTGAGGACTTTGCAAACTCAATCCATGGTCTTTTGTTCAAGAATTTTCTTGTTCAGAAATCAACTTCCACATTTCCAAGACCATGTCTATTCAAGTTTAATTATTAAAATGAAATTAGAAAGATGTAAGTTTTTTAAAATGTTTTTGAAAATCAAGTTTCTTTAGTCAAAGACCCAACACATGGCATTCAATACATGTAGTCCTTTAATTATTTTGTATTTTGAAAACAGATATTGACCTATTATAAGATTAAAATAGTTTTTCTATGGTTCTTTATGTCAATTTTAATCTCTGATTTTAGGTAAGTCATTTGATGGTACGTGACAAGGTGACCTTATGTAGATTTTAATACTAAAAGGTTTTCAGTAAAGATCAAGCTTCCATTGAAAATTTCTCTTTTGAGCATCCATTTTATCAGCATGTATAATAATCAATAGCTTAGTTCGTCAGGTCACAACCCTTATTGAAAAGCTCTTCAAATTATATGAGCATCATTTATCAATTCAAATTGCTTACTTGACTAAAAAGAGTTTTTAAAAGCATGTAATGCAGTATATGGTTTATGGCTATGAAAGAAAGGAAAATTTACAGGCTTAAAAGGTATTTGAGGGTTTTAAAGACCTAGGATCAACATCAACTATTCATTAACTCTCTTTCTCTTAATGTCTGTATAGAGGAAATGACATATAACCATGCCATATATTTCATGAATAAATTTTGTTTCCTAAAACTGGACAAGAAACTTCATCATAATCAAACAATAATCATGCCTCACTCTTAACATGATTTTTGATTAGTCAAAAACTTTCAGTGTTATCCATCAAGGTTAAACATTGGTATATAACCATGTCACTCCTCTCATTGTCAATCTCAAACGTAAAGAGAATATTAAAGCTCATTGCTAATTATTTATCTTCATGAAACTTTTTTATCTCAAATTTCAATTCAAAGGAAAGGTCAAGGTTCTATGTCAATCATTAGCCTTATCACTCCTTATTTCTATTTCACTATCTTTTCAAAAGAATAACATATAATCATGTTTACCTAAAAAATCAAAATTCTCTTAATAGATGTCAAAAGGCAAATCCAACCTTTTTCTTTGATGGATAACCAATCTAATTATTTAAAGACATGAAAGGCTTTATTATAGATACCATGACACGATCAAAGAGTTGATGTCTTATCCCAAGTGCAGGAGTGTTAAAGTAATAAATAACCCGGCAAGACTGGGGTCGATCCACAGGGAGGTCAACTCTTTAAGATGTGAGATTAATATGAGGATTAAACAATGATAAAAACAATTGTCAAGGTTAGAGGATCCACTAATGGTATTAGAAATAAGTATAATATAAACTCTTTTTATTACTCAACTGGAAACCACACACAAAGAAGGTTCCAATTGGATGATTTATCTTTAATAGTTTATTATAAATTTTTAACATGATCATATTAATTATCTTATTTTAGTAACACCATATTTTTAAATATTGTCAGGAATTCATGATGCTAACTTATGTTAACAACAAATCAAGTTCCTCTCATAACAACGATGTTGGCCGAATACTATGAAGAATCAAGCTTTTATACAACATAAATCTAGATTAATCATTTAACAAGTAAGGTATTAAAAATTAGTAAGATAAAAACATAAGACATTTTAATAACAAACTTTTTTGGATATAAACATTGAAGTCCATATTGAGTTTATATTATACATATTCTAAAACCATTAGTGAAACCTTTTCACTTTGACATAATTAACTTAGTTAGACATAATGAAAAAGAAGAACATAAATAAACAAGATAAGAATATAATTATGATATAAGTTAACTAAGAGTAGTAAAGGAAATGAAAAGCATAAACAAGAGATTAATGAAAATAAAACATGAAATAAAACTTGAACATTACAAATAGAGAAAACAAGAAAATGATCTTGATCTGAAAACCAAGATGTCTTGCCTCTTTTTATAGGCTAAAATTTGAAACTATTCATTTGGTAATTAATTATTGATGTAGTGGCCAACAATTGATTTAGTGGACTTGGTGGATAGCAGCACTCAAGCATTTTGGCTGATTTTGGCTGGAAGAAATGACATTGATACAATTAGAATTTGACAAAGTGTTCTTCATGAAAGTTATTGGAACTCATCTCCTCTTTCCACCCACAACATTTTAGAGCATTTGGATCACTAAAGCTAGAGATATGGCTAAAAGACTGAGTAGTGCTTCTGGTGGACATGGTGGATAGCCCTCAACTCTTGTCTGGATGAAATGTCATTGCTAACATCAGAACTTAAGTAGGTGGTCCCATGAAAGTTGTTGGAAATTGTCTTCTTTTTTCACCCATCAAATTTGACGTCATTTGTCCTTCTAGAACTCCAGCTATGGGTAACATTCTGAGCAGTGTTTGGGTTAAATTGCAGGATAAATTCTGACTTCTTTTTTGTGGCCAAGCTTTGAATTTGAAAACGGAAGATTTGGGTCTTCCACCCTTCATGAAAGTTGTAGGCCTATGTCTTAACTGTCCAGAACAATAAACCAAACATACATCCAAGGTCCACAACTCCAGATATGATCAAATGACTTAATGGTGTTCCAATTTGATCCAGCATCTCTTCTCTAACCTTAGCTCTTTCTTTGTCTTTTCATTTTCAATAGTCAATCACATCAATCAATCTTTTGAATTGTGAGATATGTCTGCATTTAAAATGAGCATTTACCATATATTAAAGCTAACTATATTATCAAACTTGTTATTATAAAAACATGCTTAAGTTAGAGAATTTAATGATACTAAAAGTATAATATGATGATGTAAAGCCTTAATAATAATGCACTTTTAAGTACTAATAATACCAAAAGACATGTTTATAGCTTAATTTTTTTTGTATTTACTTTTGACATTTTTTGTGTCTTTCTTTAATTAAAAACCTTTTTTGCCCCTCTAGACTGATATGTATTTTGTTACCTTTAACCTTGACTTGTCTTTTAAATGTAAACAATTTCTACTTTTTGGCATTCATATAACCTTCCTTAAAGTTTTCTTAGATGCCCTTTATTTTATGGCTTTTTATCACTTTTAGCCCTTTCTTAATAGTTGGGCTTCCTTTCTTAGCATTCTTTTTTACCATTGGTTCTAATATTGTCTTCATCTTTTCAACCAAAACTCTCTTGTTTGCCCTTAATGTAGGGTGTGATCTATGTCAGGGTTTCTTTTTGAAAGAAAGATTCTATCAGGATCAAATTGGGATTGCAAAAGATATATATTTTAAGAATTGTGAAAGGAATAAATAAAGATGATCTTTTTTCATTTCAAGTAGGGTCGGTTAGAACTGATAAATTTTAACCTCATCCAATGTAATGATTTGGACTTACAAGGAATTATATAATTCACAAGTCCATGACTACCGAATCCACTACATGTCATTATGCATTCTTTTAAAACCTAGCTGCATGATGTGCGGTTCAATTTCATATGTGAGTTCAAAATTTATTTAGTCACTCCATATTGTTTATCAATTCATTTTAACGAACATCAAGTCATTTCTACAATCAAAACACTTTTAATCTTTACAAATTGATTAGCTTTAATTTTGCATGTTAGAGTTTGATCATTCTTTATTTTAAGACAAGAATAAGACAAAGTACAAAAAATAATTCATTAAAAGTTTGTGATGCACTCACGATATATGAAAACATATTGAAGCAAAATACATTGCTTATTCTCTAGGTAATTGCATATTATCTATGCCTCGTCAGCATTTTACAAGCTATTGGTCATTATTAAAGATAGGGGTCACTTTATAGTAGGTACAATTATTCTTCACAAACTCAATTTGTCCCTTGCTCACCAACTTTCAAAATAGGTTTTCTAACTAGTCTTAAAAGGGTACGCAACCAGTCCCTTACCTTAGAATCTCTAAAAGACCAGTCAAGGTTTCTAGTAACCATAATACTAGGTGGCGACTCCCTTTTACAAAAACAAACAAAGACCCCGAAATCAATCGAGGATCGCCGCGCTTCGCCAAGAGGGTACGACATTGTTCTTGTGGGATTCATGTGGTCTCTAAGTGTTCTAACCCGAATATTCTCATTATTCTTATTATGAAGTGATTGGTTATCTTCTTCGGCCATATTTTCTGAAAATGATGAGGATACGCTACAAAGTCTACCACTTAATGTACGTGACCACACTCTCATGCACGTGTAGGAAGAGAATAAAAAGAAGAAGAAAACAAAACAAAAAGAAACAAAACAAAAAATAAACAAAGTTAGATACAAGAAAAGTGAAAAGAGAAAATAAAATAAATACTATAATTTGTACAAGAATTTACCTCCCCGGCAACGGCGCCAAAAACTTGACACGACCAAAAGATTGACCTCTTCTCCCAAGTGCAAGAGTGTCGAAGTAATAAATAACCCGATAAGACCAGGGTCAAACCACATGGAGGTTAATTGTATAGCTGCTTGGTGTTTGGTTTGCTTTATAATTGCTATGGTGTTGGTGTTTTCTAATCCCATCAGTTTTCCTAGGTTTGATTCAAACTAAATTTATTAAGATAGAAATCCAAGGAGATTCCATGTGTTTCGAAAGCTCATTTTTCCCTTAGTATTTCAAGAGTTTGCGACTTATAAATCACAAGGAGGAGGGACAAAAATTTAGAAATCTAGGGCGCTTTAAAAAAAACCTATTTTTTTTACCTTAATGTTTTATACTCTCACGACTCGTAAACCGTGGAGTAAAAAATTAAAATGTCCTCGATTATAATCAAGGCTTCTTTCAAGGATGTGTGCAGATTTATTATTCCTAGAAAATTATTTTGGATATTTACCACTCCGGGTTTCTTTATCCAAATATTAATAGTGAATAATAACAAATTATTCCCAATAATATTTTGGATATTCATCCTTTAAGGATTTCTTTATCCAAACATTAGCGGTGAATAATAGATAAATTCCCCCCAAAATAAGATTTTTATATTTTTTTTAGAATATTGGCCAATACCCTTTGGAGTTTTACAAACATGTTGTAAAATCCAGAAATGCAAGAAAACAATTTTTGTTGTGTTTAAGAAATCCATGCGAAAACACATTTTCAAAACTTCCAATATTTTTTGTATATAAAAAAAAAGAGCATTCAAAACATGTTAGGGTATTGGCCGTATGCAACACATAAGAAAACATATATATATATATATATATATATATATTTGTCACATTGCGTCGAAAACCATGTATTCTAAATACGAGATTGATATTTTTTACAACATAAAAAAAACCAGACCTTGAAATAAATATGCCAAAAAATAAATCTCTCTCTTTCCTTTTAAAAAAAAAACACAAAAGGGTACAGTTACAGCTTAAGGGTGCAAAGTTGGCGAGTTACTGTTCAAGTGAATTAAATTTCACTTGAACAGTAACACATGCAACCAAGAAATGCATGCAGAATTGAATAACAGACCTGGAGAAACACGTGCTGGCTGGTCTGTCCGTGTTCGTCTGTTCCAGCTCTTTTCCCTTTGTTCTCTGCTTGCGTCGGTCTCCTGCGTTAAGCTCTGTGTCTTCGTCCCTTGCTCTCTACTGGTTTTAGCTTTTCTATCCTCTCTTCTGTTCTGCAGATCTTGGCGCTGAAACAGGCGAAGGAGATGGCACTGCAGCTTCTGTACACGGCCGGTAGTTACTGATTCTGGCGAAAAAAAACAATGGCCACGCTGGTTTTGACCTCTTTTTCCTTGCTTCTTCCTGTTTTCTTCTCTTCTCTTTCCCTCCTTCTCTGTTCTGCTTTCCTTTTCCTTTTTCTCTTTTCACAGTTAATGAACAGAAACTCCTTCTGTTCTCTGCGTTTTATCTCTACTCCCTCTATTATCTTTTCATTTTTTCTGATGCTCCCTCTTTTCCTTCTCCTATTGCCTGCCTCTCCATGGAGATGATGAGGGAGATGGCGATGAAAGCGTGTTATGCTGGTTGAGTTCACGCCCCTGGCTCTGTATTTTTTTTTTGCTTTCGACAGTGTAGTTCTGCTCTCCTTTTTCCTTTCGTTCCTCTCTTTTCTCTCTGTTAGGATATTGCCATTTGTGGCAATACCCCACCACTAAGCAAGTGGAAGCATGAATTGTGCCACAGTTCATGCCATGCTTTAAGGCTATTGGCCCCTCCATATTGACCATGAAATGCCTATAAAGGAGGTTTATATTTGAGAGAAAAATGAGAGAGAGAACGTGAGTGTTTGCAAGAGAATGGAAGAGAAAGAGAGCTGCAATGGCAGCAGCTGCAAGTGCAGCAAGAGAGCTGAGAGTTGAGTTTGAGAGGATGTAATCCTCCTCCTCCATGTATTTGTAATGTATCCTTTCTCTAATCTCTAAATAATATGGACTCTCCCATGGATGTAGGCGGTTTTGCCGAACCACGTTAAAATATTGTCTCAGTGTGCTTACCCTCCCTTGAGCAAATATCAGTACACCACCGCTCCGCGCATGGGGGAGCGGGAATCCCCAACACTCTCCTCCTTTTTTTCTCTTCTTTTTATGCTCTTTCTTTCTGCGTTTTTCACCCCCTCCCAGGTCAACAGCCGAGGCTTCTATATAGCCTATACATGGCTTTATTTAGGAAACAAATATTACATTAACTCTAAGGTGTATTCTCGGGTGGGCAGAAATAGAAAACCAGAATATTTTATTCTGATTTTGTGATCAGCAGTGATTCCTTTTCTAGTTAGAGGATGGTACAGCTCTTTTCTTTTCTTCTATAGAGCCAGCTGCTCTCTTTAAAATGAGGCAATAAAAACATGGTATGCAGCTCAAAAAATCAGGTGTGATGCTAAAGGAAAAATAGCAGGAATTTGCAGAGAAAAAAGGAAAGAAATCAGATGGAGGGTGCTGCTGCAAAGTTCTATTTTCCTTATTCGATATGGTAAAAATCCGGTCATTTATGATGATCCAGCCTCCCTCTCCAGCTTTAAATGTCCTTCTTCAATTCAATCCCTCAATTTAGCACATTTCGATTCAGTCCTTGGTCCAAAAAAAATCCTTCGAATCAGTCCCATGAACTTGGGCAAAAACCCTTCTCGCGGCCAGGAATCCCTGCTTTCAACACTAGATATTCAAACGGGAATATCTTGAGCTTTTGATATTGAAATCAAGCGATTTAAAAGCTCAAATCCATCTACGTGTCCTGGACTACAACTTTGATGAAGGATTCAAAGTGAGACAAATTCGTTTTGAATAACAGAATTGCAACCAAATTCGGCTGGAAAACCTTTTCGCAGCAGGATTCTATGTTTTCACTCTAGATTTCAAATAGGAATATCTTGAGCTTCTGATATCGAAATCAAGCAATTCAAAAGCTCAAATTCATCTACGTGTTCCAGACTACAACTTTGATAGAGGATTCAAAGTGAGATAAAATCATTTTAGAGAACAGAATCTGGCAGTAATCTTATTGGTCAAAAAGGTTCTTGATCTGACAATGCTGAGCATCCAAATCTGACTGAGAGTCTGTCCTAAGATCAGTGATCCCTAGGACCCAATAAAGGTATAGGTTAATTTTTCAACATGTCATGAGTGACAAAATATAGCTAGGATGGTCAGATATCGTAGGAAACCAAGTCATAATCAGAGCCTAATTTGGAACAAAAAATTACGATAACAGCAGAACCATTTTTTAGTGCAAATTCTGGGGGATTTATCCAACCTTAAAGACCAGATAAAGAAGGAATGAATTTAGCATTATGAAGACTTCTGATCAATCTAAGAAAACCTGATGATTTTAGAAGCAAAGGGGAAGGATAAAGAGAGTAGAAAACAGCTCAAACAGGGTTTCGAAAAAATATTTCTTTCATCTGCTTTTGTCAACCTTCAGCAAACATGAGTTAAACTCTTACGCTCAGTTCAAAAGAGGTATACACCGTCTCCAGCACGTGGGGTCCAAAAATGAGTAACAACAAACAAGTGCACCCTCATACATAGTTTTTCCACCTGATGCATCTCATTTTAATTTTAAACCAGGCATTATTCAACTTTTACCATCTTTTCTGACCTATTCTTTGACAATTATAACACTTAATTTTTGTTTTGTCAAACCGAGTTCTTAGATTGCTACTGTTAGTGGAACCGGTCGACTAGTTTGCTTCATTCGGTTGACTAGTTGACCTGTTGAGACTCTTTCAACCCTTTTCAAAATTGTCTCTTCCTCATCTTCCCCTACTTTGTCTATGTCCTCTACCTTCTTAGGTGTATCTAAAGCCATCTTGAATTTCATTGACTCTTTATTCATAGGCTTATAGTTTTTCCATGAGACTTTGAATTGTTAGAAAATCCATATTTGATGACTCCTCTATCACAACCACTATATAATGAAATTTCTTTTGTAGTGAGCATAAGATCTTTTTCACCACACGTGTTTCTTTTATCTTCTCCCCGATTTAGGCATATGTATTTTTCAAAGTCACCTTGTAAGTTTTGTAGATGTACCAAAGGTTGTTAAAATCGCGATTCAACTCGTAAAATCGTACGTTTTTACGAGTTAATGTAGGCTTTACGTGCTAAATCGTCTATAAAACTCGGAATCGGGTAAAATCAGGTAAAATCACGTAAAATTGTGATTTTACACCCGATTGAACGAGTTTGCCCGCAGGAAATAAAGATGCAATTCAGCTGTCAGGTGTCGACTGCCTATTGGGTTTACCAGATCAAAAGCAATTCGCATTTCACTGAAA
>Ga0325402_1000894_pt1 | contig 22874 bp, 6 predicted proteins | sample PopdelMetagenome_22_FD_207212 | JGI IMG/M metagenome (GOLD analysis project Ga0325402, IMG submission 207212) | Populus deltoides microbial communities from Bellville, Georgia, United States - Xylem-PdKOR-R3 | ecosystem: Host-associated > Plants > Phyllosphere > Stem > Wood/Secondary xylem...
TCAACATTAACAAAAGGCAACCTACATTAGCCAACAAAAGAAAGAAAAAGTTTTAGAAATGGATTTGGCTCCGAAAATGAGATTTAAAACCCAACGAGAGCGAGATTTGAATTCTTTCTTAGCTTATAAAAAATGGGTTTTTTTGTTCATCATTCTGTTTTTGCAGGTAAATATCTGATTCTGACTCTCTCATTGTGCGCGTGCGAGTCGTCTTCTTATTTTCTTTCTGGATACAATGTGTTTTATATTGTTTTTGCATTTTTTATAATATTTAAGATTATATAAGTGGCGGTTTTTATAAAAATAATTTTTAAAAAAAATTAATTAAATATTTTTTAATTTTTTTAAATTATTTTTAATATTAAAATGTCAAAAAAATTTTAAGATATTAAAAATCAAATTTAAACAAAAAAATTAAATTTTTAAAAAATATCATTTACATCCTCAAATGTTTCCTTATTAAAATACATGGCAACTGAAAAAACAATATTTTTATATTGTTATTATGGATTCTTTGATAACGGTAAGTGGGTTATCTTAAAACCTTTTAATTTAATTTTTTTATCTAGTTTAGATTTCAAATTAAATTATGTGGAGGATAATCCGATATGACCTGCTCAATCTAAAGGGTTCAAAGATAATCTCAGCAACTAATAAAAAATCAATTTGATTTAAAATTAATTTAGGATGACATTATTTTTTAAAAATATTAAAATGAAAATATCTTGGATCGACTTGAGTTAACTCATTAAAATCATGATTCAAAGTCACACACCTTATTGATTTTAATAACTTTATTTTTAAAAAATTATCTTTTTATTTAATTATATGATAGTAAAAATACATGCACACAGAGAAGAAACCGAATAAAATTATAAAAAATCATTATAAATTGTAAAAAAACATTTGTCAATATTATAAAAAGACTGATATATTTTTTTGGTAACAAGGTAAAAATTTAAAGGTATTTAATAAAATAATATCTAAAGTATTTTAAATTATTTAATTTTACAAAAATTAAATTTCAATTAAAAAGATATTAAAAGGAAAACTAAAAGTAGGCCATGTTCATGCCTTTAGACTTTTTTAATGAGTTAAAAAAAGGAAGTAGATGATGTTTTATTTGTGAGTTCAATTTTCAACTCATTAGAGAGGTGATGGAAAATCAAGCTAGGATTTTTAGGATATAAAAAATTAAATTTCAATTCTTTTGCTCTTAAAAATACTCTTTAAATAAAGATAAATTATTTTTAATATTAAAATGTCAAAAAAAATTTAAGATATAAAATTAAATTTAAACAAAAAAATTAATTTTAAAAAAAATATTATTTACATTCTCAAACGTATCCTTACTAAAATACATGACAATTGAAAAAATAATGTTCTTGTAGTGTTATTATGGATTCTTTGATAATGTTAAGTGGGTTATCTTTAAAACCTTTTAATTTAATTTTTTATCTAATTTAGATTTTAAATGACATTATATGGAGGTTAAACCGATATGACCTGCTCAACCTAAAGGGTTCAAAGGTAATCTCGGCAACTAATAAAAAATCAGTTTGATTTAAAATTAATTCAGGATGATATTAATTTTTTAAAATATTGAAATGAAAACATCATGGATCGACTTGAGTTAACTCACTAAAATCGTGATTCAAGGTCACACACCTTATTGATTTTAATACCTTTATTTTTTAAAAATTATCTTTTTATTTAATTATATGATAGTAAAATACATGCACACAGAAAAGAAACCGAATAAAATTATAAAAAATCATTATAAATTGTAAAAAAACATTTTCTAATATTATAAAAAGACTGATATATTTTTTTGGTAACAAGGTAAAAATTTAAAAGTATTTAATAAAATAATATCTAAAATATTTTAAAATATTTAATTTTACAAAAATTAAATTTCAATTAAAAAGAAATTAAAGGAAAACTAAAGTAGGCCATGTTCATGCCTTTAGACTTTTTTAATGAGTTAAAAAAGAAAGTAGATGATGTGTTATTTGTGAGTTCAAATTTCACCCATTAGAGAGGTGGTGGAAAATCAAGTTAGGATTTTTAGGACATAAAAAATTAAATTTCAATTCTTTTGCTCCTAAAAATACTTTTTAAATCACGATAAATTTATTTATCAATTTAAAAACCTCTAAATCGACTCAAAAGCACAAAAAAAAATTCTCTTAACCTCGATCTATTTTTTCTAACAACATGAAAGCTCAAAAATACCTCAATGACACTTCTTATGCCAAGAAAAACACATTGACACCAAATTTAACCTTTTATCAACGAAATCTCATCAATCTACTACTTTCTCTCTTCATAATTTTCCAATAACTCTTATTTTTCAACCCGGGAATTGGAATGTAAATTAAATAAAGTTTTATATCAAAACATAAAATTGTCAGACTAAAAGGGCAAAAAAAAAAACCAACAAGCAAAATATCTTGAAAAGGCATTTGTGAACATAAACAACCCAAACCTACCCTCCTATATAACATAACATAAATAGCCAAAATATGCTCCTAAAAAATCTCAAATTGATTTAAAAATCTAATCTATTTCTTCTCTCCTATCTAAGAACATAAAATATCATAAAAACTAAAGCCTGATCTTCCATATTCAATTGATTTGTTTTCTCTTTACTTGTGATGTGATTTTGCCTAAGTTACAAGTTATAAATCAATTATTCTTATCTTTTTCAAAACCCTATAAAAAAATCCCCTAAATTGATTTCAAAATCTATTTTTTTATTCCATAATTGAAAAGGTTATGAAGAAAAAAACTTAAATCGGGTTCGAAAGTAAGACTAATTAATGGATGTGCAAATTTTGAGCATGATGCCAAGCTTTCCAATCCAAGTGAAGTTCCAACAAGACCCAACTCAATTACATCAGCTTTTGACCGAAACATTATTGATTGACAAAAAAAGAGTTGACATCATGAAGAAATTGGAGGAGATGAAATTAGCTATAGCTACAACATTTTAAGAGAACATCGAAAATCCGTTCACCAAGGTAGGAGAGACTCCTAAAACTATGATTAAAGATATGTCATTCTTCTTGCTTATTGGCCTTAAATTCTTGTAATTTGTTTGGCAGGTTTATTCACTATGAGACGGTCATATGCAGAACATTTAAAAGAGCATAGGATTTCTTGTTACCATGATTCAAATTAGCTATAAACTTGGTATGATTTTTAATTGGCTAAAATATACATGGCATTCTGCTGGATTTTTGAAACATGATGAAAGTCTTGTCTTTTATATATATAAAAAAAATATTAAGCATTATTTGTAAGGGTTGTGTTGATATTTATGGAGAAGAAGATTGAAGAAGATGAGATTAACTATAGCTACAACATTTAAAGAGAACATCGAAGATCCATTCACCAAGGCAAGAGAGACTCATAAAACTATGATTAAAGATATCATTCTTCTTACTTATTGGTCTTAAATTCTTGCAATTTGTTTGGCAGGTTTATTCACTATGAGATGGTCATGTGTAGAACATTTAACATAGCATGGTATTTCTTGTTACCATCATTCAAATTAGCTACAAACTTGAAATTGTTGTTGATTGGCTAAAATATGGCATTCTACTGGATTTTTGAAACATGATGAATGCCTTGTTTTTTTATATAAAAATATTGAGCATTGTTTATAGGGCTTGTGTTGATATTTATGGAAGAGAAGATGAGTTCAGTTAGTTATGCTCCTATTGGGCATGTGATGTTTCCCTGGAAAAGGAAAAAGGGAGAAGAGGTGGCAACTACGGTAGGAAACGAGAAATGATAATTTTGTAATTTTAACACTCAATGGCTCTTTAGACATTAATTAGAATATAATAACAATCCTATAAATAATATAAACTATTTTGTTGACTTTTTTTTTATAAGGATGTAAAGTGTTATACAACTTTAAAATTGCTTTGACCCATGATATAAATTGTAATTTCCAAAACAAATGGAGACAAAGTGAGAAAAATTACTAAACTATAGGAGTGTCACGATAATTTTTCCTATTAAATTACTTTTATGAATTGGTTTGTAGCTAACAATTTAACAATTTAAGTTAATTATCTAATTTATAAGGCGATGGATCCTTTATTGACCCCATAAAAAAAAAAATTATAATGACACCACTCCTTGACACAAATACAATAAGAATTCTTTGAAATATGTGTGGATGTCATGGGTAAATTATTAAGAAGAAATCTAAAATAACTCATTGTTTTATTGTTCATACAAACACAAGTCACCGTGGATTTGCATAGCAACTTGGTTTTTTTTTTAACTTGGTTTTTTTTTCAGTCCTTCATTTTTTTTATTTAATCCTTCAACATTGCATTTACTAAGAATTGGACTTTATAATTTATTTTAGTTTGTTTTTCACAAGGTTATTACAACCTTTAAAAAAAATGACATCATTTAAAAAAAATGTTTTGGCACTTTTTTAAGACATGTAGCCGTGATACTTTTCCAAATTTACATTTGGTCCATTTAGTTTGATAATTATATGGTTTAGTCTTAAATTTTATTTTATTCACATTTAAATAGTGTTTAAGATGAGATAGAATCATTAAAACACAATAAAAAAAAAAAGGATCAATAGGTTGAATTATGTTGACAAAAGTTGTCAAATTTGGTGTCAAAGTATTCTTTGGCAAGAGGAGTGTCATTTTGTTTTTAGGCTTTCATGATGCCAAAAAAAAAGTAGATCGAGTTGGGGGAGGTTTTTCATTGTAGTTTGTTTTTGTGTTTCTTTTATCATTTTAAGGTTTTTTTGGGTTTATAAATTGTTTTTTGAGGTTCTAAGGGTGTTTATCATGTGTTTTTAGGTGAAATGAGTTGAAAATATATTTTTAGTTTTAAAAAAACTCCTTAATTTTTCGATCACCTCTACAATGATCGGAATCTAGGTAAGGAGATAACGAGTGATTTGTCACAATAAACAACACCCTGTCTGATTCTTTAAAAAAAATATTCTCCCAATTTGCAAATGAAATAAAAAAAGGAAGTTGACTGAAATTTATTTTCTTTATTTTTTATTTTCTATCTTGTTATAAAAAATAAAATAAAATAAATGAAAGTGAGGAAAATTATAAAATGATGGAAATTGACTAAATTTCATTCAATTTTTTTTTTGAAAATATTATGTGTTTGAAAATACATGGAGAAAAATGGTGGTAAGAAATGGGTTAAGACAATTTCCTTCTCTTTACAATACTTATTGTATAAAAACATTAAAAAATTCATTTTTCTTTGATTTGTGTAGTAAGTTTGTAAATACCAAATAAAAATGGGTTGACTTAAAGGTAACCAACGTGTGAAAATTTGAACAGGTCAAAATGAGAGGCAACCAACCTCAGCATTACATTTAAAATGGGTCAAAATTGGAGACCAACCTACCTAAGCATTAAATTTGAAATGGATCAAAATTGTTTGACCAACTTTGGCATGAAATATGAAATGGTCAAAACTGTTAGGTGACCAGCCTTAACATTAAATCTAAAATGGCTCAAAATTGTTAGGTGATCAACTTTGACATAAATCTAATTGAATGGACACTTGAAAGGAAATTATCATATGTTCGATAGGCTTCACTTTGAAAAAAAATGCAATTGGATTAATAGGCTTTTTCTTGAAAGAAAAATATGATTAGGTTGAAATAAAAATGTCATTGAATCAATAGGTTTTGTTTGAAACAAAATTACCATCAAATCAATAAGCTTATTTAAAATAGAAGTTCCTCATGTAAGGAAATTGTCATCAGATTGATGAGCTTCACTTTTAAATAAAATTACTTTTTGAAAGGAAATTGTTATAAAATAATAGGCCTTGGTTGAATTAAAATGTTCTTAAAAGAAAATTATCATTGAGTTGATGTGATTAACTTTAAAATAAAAATTCTATATGAAAAGGATTTTTCCTTTTGAAATAGAATTGTCATCAGATTGATGAGCTCCACTTGAAAAAAAAAAGTTATTTGAAGAAAGTTATCATCGAATAGATGGGTTTTGCATTAAAATATTTAACTTGAAAATGTCATCTAAAAGAAATTATCATTAGATCAATAAGTTTTGACTTAATATAAAAATTTTGTTTGAAAGAAAATTATCATCAAACTTATAGGCATTACTTGAAATAAAAATGCCATTGAATTAATGGGATTTGCTTAAAAGAAGAATCTCATGGGATTAATGGGTTTCATTTTAAAAAAAAAATAATTCTCGAACTAATGGACTTAAATTGAAAGAAAAAAGCCATGGAATTAATTCATTTATTTAATATAAAATTATTGTTGGACCGATGAGCTTGAGGAAAAATAATGATATCATGACTAATAGGCTTTGTTAAAGAAAAAGTGGCATTGAGTTAATGGGCTTTGAGAAAGGCTATCATGGTTGATAGGCTTGAAAATGGTCTCATAAAGAGGTTACCAACCTTAAGTTTAAAAGAGAAATGAGAATTTTGTTGAAGCGAAATAAGATGAGAACTTCACGAATCGACAAGAAAAGACTTGGGTTCCTTTTCTATAACAACGACCAATTTTGATTTTATCTCTAGATGATATCTTCTAAGCTTAACGGGGAAATAAAATTTGTATATTTTTAAAGTTCCATCTTTTTTTTTTTTGTCATTTGCATCTTTGAAAACCTTTGCATTTAGAACTGCCAGGAGTCAAGCACTGGTTTGTTTGAATTGTTTAAGCGTCCACAATGCTTTTAATGCTGATTACAAGTTTTTCCTCCCATGTTCTCCATTTTTTTATCACTAAATAAGTATAGCTTATCTATCATTTTAGCTTAGTATACATGGACTTTGTTTATCATTGCCTCTAAGTGTATTCTGAGAGTACTTGTTTATAAAATCATTTTTTACCATCACCATGAAGAAGTTGTCATCTCTACTACTTTCAGCTTGTGATAAAGTTCTTTAAATCATCATTTAATTATCGTGATTATCATGGATTTTTTCAAACAAAATTTTCTTAGTTGATCTAATTCTATTCATCTTTCTTTACGGTCATTATAAGACACACATCTTCAATCAAATAAGAATTTAGATTTCTTAGTCAATGATCAAAGATATATCATTCAAGTGTTATGATGAAATATTGGATTTTCTCTTGGCACATAGTGAAATGGGTGCTAGTTAGAATTGAAAAAAAAATATGGTTATCTAAAAATTCTAGCTATTTTTAAAAAAATAAATGGCTTGAATGGATTCTTTGACAATGAAAGCTTATTTTGGCGATAAGTGTTTTTGCTTTCAATAGAGGAGCACCTTGCTTCATCTTATGTTAAGTTTGATCATTTATTAGCAAAAATTCATGATTCAATGTTACAAAAAATAATATGTAATACACAAATACGTCATTATTTTGCTTTAAACACATCTTTCTTCTCTTTTTAGATTTTCAACAAAACAAACTATTTTAAATCAAAAAATTCTTTAAAGGCATATAATGTAAGCTTAGGTTTTTGTTTATGAAAAAAAGGATGTACAACACCTAAAATAGGTTTAAGAGTTTAAAGACATATGATCATTTATTCTGTATGGATATCTTTTAGGCTTGCAACCTTGATTTTGATATTTTGGTGATCGATTTAACCTTAATCTCGATACTCAAAGTTCAATCTCATTCTTTATCATTGATATTTTATTTTTAATTCTGGACTTTTTACTATTATAAAGGACACTTAGGGAGATGCTTTTTTTTCTCTCTCTTTTGTAATAGTTTTCATCCCTTTCATATTTTTCTCATTTGAAGAATTTATTTACTGTCTAAAAACTTTTAAAATATACCCCCAATATGAGGGGTTATATTGGTCTAGATCATTATCCAAGAAAAATATTTAAATCTCAATAGGAACAATAAGGGATATATTTTTATTTGTAAAGGATACATAAAAAAAATGGTCTTTTTTTTAATCTCAAATATAAATGTACTCAAGTTGATAAATCTTACTTTATTCAAATATCGTTATTAATTAGAAAAACAATAAGGTTAACCTCAAATAAAAAGTGGTGGGATTATGATCTGAATATGCATTGTTTATTATTATTTAAGTCATCAAATTATTTGATTCTATTTAGAGAATATCTATATTATTTCAAGTGAGATATCTATTTTGAATTTTTTTGGGTTCTAAAAGGGATTGTATGCAAGACTTTATCTTTAAGATTTATTAGGAATGGAAAATGAGATTTTAGAATTCAAAAAGGAGGTTGCCCCCTACCATCTACATAATATATTTTAGAGTTTGACCAATTTTGAATGAATTTTATGTTACTTTTAAACTAACATCTTTTCATTTTATAACAATAATAAGATATAAAAACATGCACATTTCATTAAAATATGTTGTTCGATAAAAAAAGGTGAAAAACAAATCAAAGTTCTAATTTTTATTGAACAAAAAGATAAATGACTTTATTTACAAAGTTCAGTCATAGAAATGAGCTTAGTGTGCAACATTCCTTTTATTTTCACATCAGTTTCTTCCATTAAACATTTTAGGTTTGGTGACATTCATCATATGCTATTTTCATAATCTTGGTCAAGCATCTACCATGTTGACAATGGATTAATGATGATAATATGTGTTATTTACCTCAACAAATGGAATATGATCATGATTTACCAATTTTCAAATTTGATACTTAAAGACTTTACTACATTACTACTTTAAAATGAAACACTTAGGACACATTGCATATTTGAATCATGTCGCCTATGGTGCAATGATTGTATGGGATTTATTAAGTATTGAAGTAATGTGTCAAGTAAATGTTGAGCAAAAAAGATATGTCAATCTCGGACGATGTCACTTGAAAAGTTGATGATACCATGGAACTCAATGATAGTTGACATGACTGAACAGCTAAGGCTTCCCATTTGAAATTCATCTCCTGATGTCGATAAAACCTTAATGATGGATTTCTGATAATTCCTAATTCAAGCTTTAATTAAATTTAGAAATCTCAAGTACTTTAGAAATGCTAACTTTTAGCGTTAGGCATGTTTAAATTGCTTAAACAGGATCAGTCAAGTCTTCTCATTCAAAGAAAAAAAAAAGTGCTTTTTAAATAAATAGGAATTGTATAGTTCATTTTTTTCAACTGTTTTTCTTTCAAGGTAATATCATATGCAAGGTCAATAACTTAAGGTTAGAATCATATGTCATGGCAATAGGAACCTATAATGAAAAATGAACATTCTAATTGGTGAAAGGTAAGCCTCAATCAATCAAATATGCATTCAAACATTTTTTTTTGTTTATAAAGATGCTAAGTAGGATAGGGTGAAATAATTGTTAAAGATTTTGTTTCAACTAATATATAAAAGCAATAGGAAGCCACCACCAATGTGAGTTGTGATGAGCTATTTCAATATGATGAGGTCTTTTAAATTATCTAGATTGAAAAGTTTGTTCAAACAAGCTAGTTGATTAACCCTCTCCGCTCCTTGTTTTTTACCATTTTTCTTTGAATTATTGAGCTTTTAAACGGCAAATTGTAATTTTCAATCTTTTAATAAGGATCAAAAGTTTGATAATTACTTTGGTGTTCTTGATTTTCAATGGGATTCACTCATCAAAGACTAGGACACCTTGTTATATCCTTTTTATATATAGGGATTTTATCGCAAGCTAAGTCTAGAGATGAGTTCTATAAAGATCTCAGATCAAGTATTTTATTATTGATCTGATGTATTCCTGAGTCCTTTTTCATTTTATGTCTAAACATGAGCAACTTCATCATGTGCTCAACATTTGCATAATGGGTGCATAATAAATTATTGAACTTTGTTTTATGATGACTCAAAATATATTAATTCATCAATTTTGGAATTAAAAGTTAAAACTTTATTCTTTCAAAAATATGTGAAATGATTTAACATATTGTCCATATACTTTTGGAAAGTAGTTTGAAACTTTCCTTCATCCAAAAATACAAAAACAACTTAACGCATTAACTCGTATTGTAACACCCTGTAATTTAATGCATTCGTAAAAGAACTTTGAGTCTTAACTTAAAGAAAATGGGTATTTTTTTTTCTTCTATCGAACTTATCTGAGACTTGTTGAAATTCCTGTCGAAATTTCGGCAGAGTTTCTCTTAAATCTGGAGGTTCCAAGTTATCGACAATCATCCTGTACAATTATACTCATTTCTCAATCATATCATAATCATGTAAAACTCAACAACACATCATTCATTGTGCATGCATACACATTTCGCATGTTCATTTCTTTTCCATTGACACACATAATTCATAATAATTGGAAGTAAACAAACATTAAAATTACAAATACAAAATAGTATATTTTTACGTACCGACACTTAATGTAAAAGGAGTACTATTACATATTATACATCTTCTACTTAATTTTTATAACATAAAGGTTTTTAGAAAAAAGAATAAAGACATAAATATTACATTCCAAAATGATAATTCATAAACAGAAAAATCCAATATCTAACGATCTACGTCACATCGCGGTGTACTTGTTTCAACAATAATCATATTAATCAATTTACTCAATATCTTAGTCAAATATTAATTGTTTTACTCTTAACCTTTGAAATTTAATACTTCTAACTCCAATTAATTAATTTACATCATCTTTTCAAAACTTAAATATCCAGTTAACTCATTTCAATTACCGGTAATTCCATACGAATTACCCTATATTCGGTTAACCTCTTTGTTAACCAATAAACCCGGTAATTCTCTTAATTACCTAAGAAATCCAGCTAACCCATTTTAGTTGCCAAAATCAATCCGGTAATTCCATATGAATTACCCAACATTTGGCTAACCCTTTTTGTTAGTCAAATAATAATCCCAGTAATTTCACATAAATTACCAATAATTATCATTTGTAATAATCACTCATTTTATTAATTTGCTTCATTCTTTTAACATCAATTAAGTAAACAACATAGTTATTTATTGAAAACTAATAATTATAAATTAAGGTGATGAATCACCTATCATGGTTAATGAATTTCTATTTTTATGTCCTAAGCAATACGATATTTGCCTCCATCCTTCACAAGGATTAGTTCTTCAACAATTTTTTTTCTTTTATTTATTCCTTCAATAATCCATTACATAAACACAACTTACCATTTTTGTTTAACAGTGAAGTTTCATCCAACATTCCATTTATAATCTGACAAGTCAATCATCCCGACAATATTAACACCATACAAGTAAGTTTAACTCAAGTTGTATATTCCGGTCATTAGAAAAAAAAACTGATGTTAAAGCCCATTACCGGGTAACTAGTTCTTTCACCCATCTTATTCCATAATTTTTAATGAATATCCGCATCTTCAAGGCCGAATGAATAATCCTATCAAGATGTTAATCCCCATTTCATTAACACTTTTAATTATTCCATATCAGAAATATCATTATAATACCTCTCCCCCAAAACTTCAAAGGGAATGCCAACACTAATGAATTTTCATTAGTGTCATTAGTCGCCCATATCAGGATATCAGGACCGATAAATCAAGTTTATTGTAAATGTTAAAATCAATGCCACCGATTGATATCATTAACTATTTCTAACCCGAAATAGCCAATCAGATTTTTCTTTCCATAATACCTTGGAATATTTCTGGAAATGTTAATGTCAAGATTATTGACATCATTTGCTTTCACTTCAGGAAGAGCTAATCAAGTTTCGTGTGATTGCCGATATCGACAGCACCGGTCGACATCATTAACTATTCTTACTCGAATAGTTAATCAAGTTCAATATCTCTCATTTGCAGGAATGATTATGCCAATGTTAGTAAAACTTACTAACATCATTAGCCTCCGCATTCGGGATTGGCTAATCAAGTTTCATGGAACGATCATCTACGAAGTCTATTGATGTAATTCATAATCTTAACCCAATCAAGGACTCAAATCCATTTTAATTTCTCATTTATTTCACTTTATACTTTCTCTTTGTAGTTTCACCCATAGATGCAAAGACCAAGAATTTAATAAGTTAGTAAATTAATGCTACGTAAAAACCGTAGGTATAGAACACCTACCAGCTGCAGAAGCTCGACTCATGCTCCCTTGTTGTGGTTGTGCCCCTCCTATAGTCCCTCCTTAAGCTCCTACTATACGAGCTCCAGAGAAGTTGAGTGAATGTTTCTCTTACATTTCAATATAACATCCTGAATCAATATTTGAATCTTCCCGATTTATTCATAATATTCATAAATTCTCAACATCAAATAATTCCATAAAAATTTCCATGGATGTATCTTATTTTCTTACTTGTCATTTAAATTCATTTACATTAGAATTTATTTACACTAACATTAGACGTCCAATTAATTCAATTCTTCATCAATAATTTTCAATGTCCAAACGAAATGACTTTTCGTTACCGATATTTTTCTAGTGTCCCAAGATATTTAACCTATTACCAAACAATGTAATTTAACTTAAATTCCAGCAATGACTATACATGCCATTTTGTTTTTTTCTCCAAAGCATACTCAAAATGATATCTTATATCATAATTCAATTTACAACATCCCTTACCATGATTTCTCATTCATTTCTTCATCAAGACACGTAATTTACCACACATTCCAGCGCATATTTAACTAACATGGCCAGCCACAATAGAGATTAATTTTCCAAAGTTAGTTTCAATTCATCCCAACCTACTTTCTCATATCATGTTTCCCATTCCAACACAACCAAAGTATTAATCCACCACTATTTTTTATAGAATTTAATTATACCATCACTTAGCAACACATCAAACATGACTCAAACACAACACAAAAAATTCTCAAACAATTCTCAAACACTCCCTCATCATTAAACCCATTACAATTATCCTTAGTCCCAAAACATACTTTTTATGCTAAACATCATATTCTCATTCAATATTTTTCAAACCAAATTTAAAACATAATTCTGTAAGTACATCATCATCATTAGAATAACATATCCAAAATTAACATACATCCAACAGTTGAATCTTTCTATATCATAACAATACCGAACTGACCTGAAAATTGAAGACCTACTGTTTGGGAAGTACAATTTCTAGTGGGAGTGTTGGTTTCCGATCTTAACCGTTTAGAGTTTATACAATATCGAAAAGAACAACATATCCAAAATCCAGACCAATCCAACAGTGAAAAGATGATAAAACGGCCATTGAACGAGGCTATCTTGAAGGGTGATTTTTCAAAAATGTTCCTCCGGCGACAGCCCTCAAAGGAAATCTGCTATTACCAATCCCTCAAGTCAGAATGTAGGTGCAATTTAGCATAATAACATATCCAAAAATCAACTTAATCCAACGATGGAAAGCCAAGATATGGCTGCCGAAGTTCCTGCCCAGTTGCCACCCCAAAACCCATAGTTTCAAATCAACTTATTCCTTCTATTTTTTTTCTATAAATCAAGCCATTATCATGTAATTAATCTCGAAATTCACAAGAACAATTATTCCCCCAAAATATTTACATGAACCCTAGAATTTTAAACTTGGGGGTTTTCTTCTCCTCATGCAAAAACAAGAGAGAAAAACAAAATTACTAAAGGTTATGTTGCTTACCTTTGCTACCCTAACTTCTTTCAATGAATTCTTGCAAAAATATACAAAACTCATGTCCTCCTCTTTCAAGTTCCAGCTCCTACTCTTTGTTTTTCCCAAGCTTTCTAACTCTTTTAAGTATAGTTACTTAATTTGCTTTCTTGGATATAATCCTCCCAAGAACTCTTCTTTTTTATTTAACTTGAAGAAATGGAGAGGAGATGAAGAAAATGGGAGAAAAATGGTCTCCCTCATGATTTCTCCTTTTGTAGAGGACGTGAGTTGTGTTTAAAGGAGGAGAGGGGAATACTGTTTTATATAAAATTATCAAAATACCCTAATTAATGCCCCTTGTGCCATCTTCTTCAATTCACCCAATTTTGAGTACTCTCGTAAAGCCTTTCCAAACTCTGATTGACATGAAATTGTAACCTAAGATAAACCAATAAGTCTGGAGATTCCTTATAAAATTTCAGCCCGATCCAGCGGTTGGATTGAGATATATTATTGATATCGTAAAACTAGACAATCAGTTTCTTTTACGCTAACATCTGAATTTCATGCATTACTTTATTTACTTAAATTCTCATGACATTTCTCCTTAATTTATGCTCAATAAATTTAATATTACCACGTTTATCACTAATTTTTCAAAATAAGTTTTTTTTTTAATCAGGGTTTAATATCGTCTTATTTTTCTTATTCTTTTATCCAATGAAACTCGTCACTGGTTTCGCCAACATTACGAGTTTTAAACTAAGAATCATGACTCTCATTTCGACTTCAACGATACCTTTAAATTTGTTTATGGAGATTATTCTCTCTCTCACATGACACATTTATTATCATTCCTACTATTTATTCATTTATTTCATACTGAATCTTCAATATTTTAATTCATCCAATAATGGGATAATGTAAAAAAAAATGATCTATTATTTTATCATACAAACCAACCCTATTTCTTCTAAATTCTAATCAACAAGATCTTAAGAAGCAATTTACATTTTGCAAACTCTATCGAATCATGGTGTTTTATCAAATGGACCCTGAAAGCTTATAATGACAGGGATGTCTTATTACTCCATGTTTTTAAAATTATAAACAAAGCTTCAAATCTCTATGTTGAAATCCTCTATTTAGACAACCCCTCACTAATTCTTCATTAGTATTCAAACTCTTATTGGAATTGTTCTTGGATATATCTGAAGATCTTGATTGTCTTTGTCACCAATCTCTAGATTTTCATACACATCAGGCTTCCCTGATGACATTATAGAGCACATATCCAAGCAGAAAAATACATATTATCAAAAAAATCATGCAAAAAAAGTTTAGCTATAAAAGGATCCCCGATAGAGTCGTCATTGTATCGCCTGGAACATTGTGGTGAACTATATATAAAAAAGGATAAAATAAAATAATAAGAATCATTACCTAGTTTTATAGTAACTAAAAACACTAAATGATTTTTAGATGTTCTAGATAAGAAATTAGTTATGCTTAAAAGAAGATGAAAATCACCATAAAATAGCATACATAAGATAAATTGCTTTGTGTTGTTTTTAAATGATAAAGGACATATATTGCTCATATATGCTAAGAATTTACCTAAACTAATTAAAACAATGATTTGAGATCTAAATCTAACAACATGGTCTAATCCTCACTTTTAAAGAATGGGCATTGAACATAGAAGGATGGAAACTGGTAAATTAGGCTTTATCTCATCTCTTTGGGTTGTGTTCTAAAATGGGTCCAAAGACCGCCACTCATACTCGATGGTCTTTTACAGGGTAATGTTGACCTACCCCAAGTATGCTCACAATGGTAGAGTGAAACGTGTTGCAAGACCAAATATTCACATATAAAAATTATCAAATAACATTTAAAAGAAAGTGTTTATATGATTTGATTTTTTCATGAAAATAGCAAAGTTTCAACTTCATGAAGACAAAATCATTTTAAAGATTTTACCATACTTAAGGTCAATTCTTCAATAAAAATAAAACATAACTTTTCATTTTAATAAAATTAAAGCACAAATCTCACAATAAAAAAAACAAATACATCCACACATAGAAAATCAACCTCATATTATAAATTACTCAACACAAGCAAATTAATGTAGGCAGATATAACATCTACGAAGAGGAAATCAACCACGTATCGTAAATTGATAAAAACAAGTGAATCAATGTATTAGGATTCAAATTTGACCTTCAAGAGCGATTGGAATCGAACAAAAGATACTACAAAAAAGGTAATCGTGGCATATGGGAGTCAGGTGTAGGAGCTAGACAAGCATGTAAACAAAGTAACACATAAACTGTACAATATAACAAGGTTGAAAACCTTAAACCTACTAGATCAAGTTCTCATGCTCCTTCTTTTCCTTTCTATGTTGATGATGAAGCTTGTCGTGATCTGAAAAAGAAGGTTGATATAAAAAGATAAATTTTATTTGTCAGTTTTCTCTTTATTGGTTATGATCATGGTTATTGAATGCCACTGGGTTGCTACCATGGAGTGTTTTATGATAATAAGATAGATGAGTGCGATTTTGGCTAACGTGGTGGCTATGATTTCCAAGGTTATAGTCATTGACAAGGATGTTTTGTGATCGGGTAAAGAGATAAAAATGTGGTGGACGGAGAAACTATCATGGTCGATGTTTGTGGAGGTATTGGTGGTGAAGAGGGAGAAAAGAACAATGGTTGGCAGTTGTGAGTGAGAAGAGGGAGAAAATGAAAAAGATGTGGCAAGGTTTTCTTTTTCCCTTTTTTGTATCTTTTCTCTCTTTTTTTTTTATCTCTCTCTTGGTCTATGTGTTTCTTAAATTGACTCCCTTAAGGTTTTTTCTTTTTTTTTCTCCATCTAGGTTTTTTTATGTTTATTTATATTGTTGGGGTTTTTGTCAAAACAAAAAAATAATAATAATATTGGAAGATTCTATTTTATCTCCTTATTGAATTAGGTTTTTTTTAATAGTTTTTCCAATCCCATCTTGATTCTCTATTTATTATTATTATTATTATTCATTTCATAGTCTTCCATTTTTCTTCCTTGGCTCTCATTTCACTCCCTAAATTTTATATTTTTCTTTTTACTATATATATATTTTTTTTAATCTTTTTAATTTTTCCTTATCACTTAAAATAAAATAAATGAAAATGAAAAAATATAAAATGTTGGGAATTGATTGAATTTCATTTAAAATCTATTCTTCAAAATAATTATATGTTTGAAAATACATGAAAAGAAAACTGGGGGTCAAAAATGGGTTATGAAACATGACAAAAAAAACTTAATTAATATAGTATAATAAATATCTTTTTAAGTTTTCTCATTAAATACTAAATAAAAATTGAAAAAACAATTAATGAGTTAAATTTTATGCATGCTAAAAAATTATTTTTTAAGATTGATTTATTTTTTTAGTGATCCGGATATTGAAAGTGTATCTTTAAAATTGTTTAGAAGAAATTATTAATCTTAATTAAAGCGTAAACTGAATAAACAACACTTATCATAAAAAGCCTAAATAAGAAAAATAAACAATTATAATTAAAAAAAAAACCTTATTCTTTTTTGGTATTTTTGTAGAAGCATCATCATTTTACCAATAAGTAAAAACACTAAGAAATATTGAATGACCTTTCAAATATATGGTTAAGATGATGTTTGAAAGTTTATTAGTGGTTGTTTATTAAAATATTTTTTACTCAGAAATATATTAAAATAATATTTTTTTAAAAAAAAATTGTTTTGATATTAGTACATCAAAACAATTCAAAAACATAAAAAAATTAAAAAAGAATTAAAAATTAAAAAAAAACACAATTTCAACTGCGATTATAAACACAGATTCAAGATCGATTGGTGGTATATGTTAGACACATCAACAAACAAACATAAACTTTACAGGGTCCTCTACTATGACAAAGTCATGACTTAACATCCATAAACATTCCCTTACCAAAAGAGTTTATGATGCCATTATTATTACGGGTAAGCTGTTTTTAGTGTGTAAGGTAGTAATGTGATTATTAAACTTCAATTCATGCATTTATAAGGCAAAACATAATAAATTTCATAAAATTCATTTTAATGGGAATAACATACTATGAAGAGCAAACATTAAGAAAGAATCTAGAGTGGTTGTTGCTTTCATTTTTTTTCATTATTTTTTTATTCTTTTATTTAATCTTTTGACATTGTGTTTATTATAGACTGTGTTTCATAATTTGTATCAATTTGATTACCATTGAGTTATTGCGCTGTTAAACAAATGTCGACTTGATTTAATTATTTGATATTTTTTATTAACATTTTAGTCTCTATGTATAAGAAATAAGAGATAGTCGCTGGAAAAAAATAGAGAGGAGAAAAAGAGATCATTTGTTCCAATTGCATTGAAAAAAATGACTAACTTTTTTTTTATGATTTTAAAGGGGAAAAAATTAAATGGGGAATTGATAAGTAAATATCCCATAGATAAGGTACCTGGTAGGATTTTTTGTTTTTGTTTTTAAGGATCATATTTAAAATGGGGTAATAGATCATGGACAAAATTATCTTTTACACTTAATTTAGAAAACAAAAGAATTACATTATTGCAGGCTTAATTTGTCGGCAAATGAGTTTTTTCTTTGAGTTATCATTAAGCATTTGAAGCCATAAAATATATTATTTTATAAATATTATAAAAAAAAACTGTAAAACTGATCATTGTTTCGTTGTGGATGGTGACGTAATTCACTATGGACTTGCATAGTATAATTACTATTTTGCCCTTCTTTATATAAAGTTTTTGCCTTACTTGTGAGGCTAAATGCCTTTAAAAGAGAAAAAAAATGAAAGGCTAAAAGAGCTTTTGTATAATTTTTTTTTTTTTACAAATAGTACAATTACCTCATCAACTTTAAAGTAAAAAAATAAATAAAAGGATGGGTCAAAGAATATTTTACTATTTTTATTATGGTTTTTTCTATTATACTTTATTTGGATTAGGGTAAATTATTATTTTTCATAAATTAAAAAAGACTACTGGCACGTGAAAAGTGTGTGTTAGCGATTGAATGTTGTTTGTGCTCTTCGAGCAGTGATCAAAATTTCTCAACCGACATGTTGTCTAAAGTGTCTAGTGGAGGCAAAGCTTATGGGGTAGCGCATGTTGCTCAAATCATGGTGGTTTGTCGACAATTGACTTTTATTTCCGTCCCTTTATTTTCTCCTTTCACTTTTTGAAATTCATGTTAAGTTAATCAAAAATCAAAGTTGTCCTCTAATTTATTTTGTGTTTCAATTATAATCTTCTTTCTTTTGATTGGTCTTTCATTGTTTTAAATTCTTTTTTAGATTTTTTTTCAATTTCATCATTTTTTTCATTTGATTTTGTTTTATTTTTATATCAAATATAGTACTTATTCTTTTTAATATTTTTTTTATTCATTTCTTGGCTTGTTTTGTTTTCTTTCAATTTTTTCCCTTAAAATTTTTTTTCACTTTTTTTCAAAATTTTATTTCACTTTTTTTTTCAATTTGATTCCTCATTCTTTTAATTGCTTTTTGTATCCTTTTTCTTATTTTTTTCAATTATTCCCTTAATATTTTATTTTTTAATCAAATTTTGGTCTTCATTCTCATAATTTCTTTTTTTATCCTTTTCTTAATTTGTTTTTCCTGTCAATTTATCCTTCAACATTTTATTATATTTTTTATCCAGTTTTGACCTTCATTCTTTTAATTATTTTTTTATCCTTTTTTTTATTAAATCCCATATTATTTTCTTTCATTAGTTTTTATATCAAATTAGGTCCTCATTATTTTGATTACTATTTTTAAAAAAAATATTATGGTGAAGATTTTTGTTTTTATCTTTTGTAGGGTTATCTCGATCTCATGACAAGAGTTGATGGTTTTGAAGATTAGCCTGATTTTTACTTTGGTTTTTTAATTTTTTTAATTTCATCCTTTTACTTTAAGGTATTGAGTCTTGAGCTTTCTATTTTTTTTCCTTTTCTTTTCTTGGGTTATCCTGAGTCGTGGGTTAGTCAAGTTAATACAAATTGCATTGAATTTTTTTATTTTATTTTATCCTTTTACGTTGGGCTATTAGGCCTTGGGATTTTTTATTTTTTATGCTTTTTCTTTCTATGGAGTTATCCCGAGTTATAGGTTCGTTAGGTTAACCTAGTGTGACTTGGTTTTTTTTCAATGTTTTTTTTATTTATTTAGCTTTGATCCTTTTTTTCTAAGTCATTTTTTTTAAAAAATAAATTTCTTATCTCAATTTCATGTCATGAGTGGTAGGTTGGTAGAGTAAACTTGGAATGACTCGAGTTTTTCTTCTTTCATGTTTCTTTTTTAAATTTTATCCTTTGAAATTAACTTTGGTGGGCCTTGAGCTTTCTATTTTTTTCCCTTTCCTTTCTCTGCGGTTAACTCGAATCGCTGGTTAGTTAAGTTAATCTGAATTCACTCATGTTATCATTATTTGAATATATTTTTTTATGTTAAAAAAATAAACCCATCCCATAATGTAGCGCAGGTAAAAAATTCTAGTACAAATCAAAAGGGTTTATAATCACACTTCAACCTTACATGTAAAAAAATTATGCTTTGGTTTAGGATAAATAGCCTCAGCATTGATACATTTACAACTTCCCATAAACTAAATTCCTGATATATATATTAAAAAAAACAAAAACTTTACATGAACTAACATCAATTTCTAAATATTAGCCTTCTTCTATGAATATCTCTTAAGAAAATAGGAAAGGTAGCCCACCTTATGACGCATGCCTAACAAAATATTTTCTATCGTTAAAAAAAAAAATGTCTAGACGATTATAGTGTTTTTTTTAAAAAAAATTGAGACGGATTAATGATTTGAATGGATTCAATAAAGTTTCTTAATTTAATAATTTAATTATTAAAAAATCAAATAACAATAAAAAAATGATAATGACTAATAAAAAAATAAATGCTTATAAATATTACAAAAATAGACCTTCTAAATATTATTAAAAAAATCTTAATGATCTTATTTGATAACAAAAAAAAATCAAATGAGAATGGAAAAACCTCATAAAAAGAAAATAAAAGAAATATGAAGCTCAATTACCAACAAAGCAAACATTGAAGGACAATCTAGAAAGAAAATCAATTTTAAAAAGGATAAAAAAAACTCGAGTCAGCATATCAAATTCACGACCTGGTCATGAGATATGGATAAAATCACACATAAAAATTGAATAAAATGATGAAGGTTGATTAGTACTTAAAAGTGTATTTTTTATCAAGGTTTTATATCATCATTTTGCACTTGAAGTATCAATAACTCCTTAACTAAAACATGTTTTATAATAACATATCTAATAATATAAGATACGTTTAATTTATGGTAAATATTCATCTTAAATGCAGGCCTATCACGTAAATAAAAGAATTGATTGATGAGTTGAAGTACTAAAATTAAAAGGACAAAAAGATGGCCAAACTTAGAAAAGAGATGTTGGTGCAGTCCAAACTGGAACATTATTCGGTAATTGGGTCATATCTGGAGCTGTAGATCTCGGATTTAATTCTACTTTATATGGATGCAAAGGTAAGACATAGGCCTACAACTTTTATGGGAGCCCAAGATTTAACAAGGCCGTTTTCAAGTCCAAATTGTAGCAACAATGAATAAGTCTGAATCTGTCCTAAAACCCAAACATTGTTCAGTGTTCAGCCCATATCTCGAGTTTTAGAAGTCCAAATGATCTAAAATTTTTACCCTGGAAAGATGAGACAATTTCCTAGAACTTTCATGATTTAAGTCTGTTCAAATTATGACGTTATCAATGATGTTTTTGGCAGACAAGAAGATAAGAATTGTCACCAAGTCAAGATGTGGCCACTCATTCATCAATTAGTCAACAAATCAATAGTTCCGAATTGTGGCCTATAAAAGGAGGCATTTGCCATATATTTAGGTATCTTGGTGTTCAGATTAAGATCATGCTCTTGCTTTCTCTTTATATTTTGTAATGCTTAAGTTTTGCTTATATTAATCTCTTACTTATGCTTTTCATTTCCTTTCCTTGTTTATTTATGTCTCTCTCTTTCATTATGTCTAGCTAGGTTAATTATGTCAAGGTGAAAAAGGTACACTAATGGTGTAAGAATAAGGATAATATAAACTTAACATGGACCTTAATATTGGATACTAACATGCTTTATATTTGTTATCTTGTTCACTTTTAATACTTTGTTTGTTAAATGGTTAATCTAGATTTATGTTGCATAACACTTGGTACAACAAATACTTGGCACTTTCATAACCCATACTGTATAGTATAACCAACACCTGAGCTATGAAAAGAACTTGATTTGTTGTTAACATAAGTTATAATCATGAATGCCTGGCAACATTTACAAGTATTAGCATTATTCGAATAAGATAATTAATGTAATCATGTTAACAATTTATAATCTAATTGTAACCTCCTTGTGTGTGGTTTCCAATTGAATAATAAGAGTTTATACTATACTTGTTTGAAATACCATTAGTGGATCCTCTAACCTTGACATTTGTTGTTATCATTGTTTAATCTTTGCGTTAATTTTTCATCTCAAAGTTCTCATCAACTTCTTCTTCATCATCTTTATTATTATCATTATTAATAGTATTATTAGTATTATTATTATTATTATTATTATTATTATTATTATTATTATTGTCATTGTTATTGTTGTTACTATTGTTGTTGTTATCTATAATTTATACAATTAACCTTCCTATGGTTCGACCCCGGTCTTGCCAGATGATTTATTACCTCGACACTCCTACACTTAGGAAAAGACATCAATCTTTTGATCATGTCAAAGGTCAACTCTCAAACAAACTAAATGATGAAAGACTAATCTAAAAAAATCAATTTAAAAAATGTAAAAAAAAAACTTGGGTCAACTCGGGTTAACTTAACCAACCTGCGATCTAAAATCTAATATCGGGATAACCTCACATAAAAGAAATCAATGGCCTAAAAAAGACCGAAGTTAAATCAGGTTGATAATGTGGTTCAACCCGTTTTTTAAAGTGTTTTCCAGATTTTTTTATTTTTAAATATTTTTTAATAGTTTTGATGTGTTATATATATATATATATATATATATATATATATATATATATAATAACTTTAAAAAATAACTTAGAGTTGATTACCAAACACATATAATGTGAATTCACTTGATTATTTAATCAAAGCTGGCCAAATATAATAATACAGTTTTGTAACT
>Ga0325402_1000896_pt1 | contig 22859 bp, 11 predicted proteins | sample PopdelMetagenome_22_FD_207212 | JGI IMG/M metagenome (GOLD analysis project Ga0325402, IMG submission 207212) | Populus deltoides microbial communities from Bellville, Georgia, United States - Xylem-PdKOR-R3 | ecosystem: Host-associated > Plants > Phyllosphere > Stem > Wood/Secondary xylem...
TTTTTTACATGAAAAATTTAAAATGTAAATTAAAATGTTTATACAATCAAGAAATTAAATAAATCAATAACTATTTTATGTCAATAAAAAAATTGCTAACAATAATCAAGAAATAAATTGCAAAAATAAGTTATTCATTCAATTATATTTACTAAATTTATTTTTTAAAATAAATAAAATATAAATCCATTCTAAAAAAACTCATGACTTAAACAACAAATACAAATGAAATTGACTGAATAAATCCACACCATAAAAAAAATATTACACAAGACTAAACACATTAACAAAATGTAAGGAATAAACACCTACCAATATAATGCAAAGATATATATATATATATATATATATAAAAGCCTCGAAGAAACTTAGAAGCCAACGCAGGTCAACAAATCAAACACATGATTTAGGATATGAAATTGGGATGACTCCATAAATAGAAACCCAAAAAAAATACCAACAAAAAAATATTTGAAAAAAAAATTAAAGTTGACCTAGGCTAATATTCCAGATTTATGATTTAGATCATAAGACTAGGGTGACCTTATTAAAGGCAAACCCAAAAAAACAAAGAAGTAGGACTCTTAATCAAACAAATATTGAAGGATAAAATTAAAAAAAATTAAAAAACAATGCAAAATTAAACAACTAGCAATTAAAAGAATTATGATGAAATTCAACATAAAAATTAAACAAAATTAAATGTCCAAGCATGGAATTGAAAAAAAAAACTAATCAATTAAAAAATAGCAATTAAAAGAATTAGAACCAAATTTGACAAATAAAAATAAATTTTTAGGGATGTAATTGAAAAATCAAATCAATCAAGAAAATGATTCAAATAAAAAAATAGCAATTAAAAAAATGAGAACCGAATTTGATTAAAAAAATTAACAAAATCAAACCATTAGGGATTCAATTAAAAATAAAATCCAATTGGCAATAATCAATGTAAATCAAAATAAAAAAAATTGTAATTAATAGAAGAATGACTAAATCAAAATAAAAAATAAATTGAAAAGCTGATATAAATTTTGCATGGTTAGCACATAATTCGAGGAAGAAAGATAAGAAAAAGAAAAAAAGCTAATTGGTGCCAAATCAGACTTAAGAAGGAAGAAGATGCTGAGATGAATCAAATGATATGGCAGAATCACGATTAAAACCACTAGAGTCAGTCATATCTGTCGCCAAAAGGTGGCTAACGCATGTGAAGCACGTGTCAATAACTTTTTTTTTGTACAAAAACAAAAATACCCTTAGTACTAAACAATAATAACTAAAAAATTATAATGAATTACAACCAAGTTCCTAAAGCCAAGGCTAAAAAATTTGAATGGCGAGGGTAATGAAGTAATCACATTATTCATTGATTTGTAAGGAAAAAAAATACCCCCAGGACTAAAAAACAATAATAAAAAAAATCATTATGAAATCACAATCAAACCCCTAAAGCCAAGGCTAACAAATTTTAATGGTAAAGGTAATGAGCTAATTCAACTGCCCATTCTTATTGTTAACTTTTTAAGGGTAATATGATAATTATAGTGTTATAGAAAAATAAAAAGACATTGTTGCCCCCAAACAAATAAAGAATGATAAATTAACCATGTGCGAAGATCATTTTACCCATCAAGCAAAGCCTTAAAAATAAAATGAAGGGTAAAATAGTAATTTTATTGTAACTGAAGACACATTTTATTGTGGATTGAGCTATAATGAAACACTTATATGGTTTAGTTTTTTAGTTAATTAATTACTGGTGCTTAGTGTATGTCAAATTTATAAACTCTGTCCATACTTCACTAGTATTCAATCCTACTTGATAATTTGTTCTTCTTTTTAAAAAATATATATTAAAAAATAAGAAAAAAAATATGAATACATACATATTTTAATCCAAAAATCACAACTCTGTTAGTATAAGTTTTAATATCGAATTTGGTAGAAAACAAATGTATTATTTACCTCACTTGGATCATAACTAGCTATTTGACTTGCAAGATAGGATAATTTTATTTTTCTATAAACAAATTGAATATTTAAGCTTTTTTAACATATCTTTATCTACAAAAAGATTCCTAAAAAAACCAAAATGCTTATCCATGCATTTAATTAAATGAGTTAAGAATTATTCAAGCCAATATATATATAAAGTTAATGATAAGTAAAGACTAAATTGAAAAAATTAAGAAATATATTTAAACAAGATATTTGATCTTGCAACACTAGTCATGTACATAGTTTTGTTTAATATCTTTGTTTTTTTAATAAAATTTTTATTTAATCAAACAACTATCCTTGCTCATAAAACAATGTCTACCCAAAAGAATCATTTTCTTTTAAAAAAATATCATGAAATAAGTATCTTATGCTTATATTTAATTAATTAAATTCATTTAATTAAAAAAATATTTTAAAAAAATAAATTTAAAAATAAAATGACAACTAAAAAGACACAAGATAACTCAAGTCATTTTCAAAGTCAATAAAAAATCCTATAAAAAAAAAATTGATGGAACTCAATCTCTAATTAGATAAATATTAAAGGATAAACATAAAAAAAAAACTTGAGCTTAAAAAGAAAGGGGGGGAAAGTGAACCCAGACAAACCCAACAATGCAGGTTTAAGTCATATCACAAATCTAATAAAAAAAGATTAATAATTAAATTACAAATATCCTTAGAATTGGTTTCATTTATATGCAAGTTATTTTTAAAATTACATTACACAAAAAGGTAGCCAACATATTCAAAATTACATCATCACCACCTAAATAAAAGAAATGCAATATAAAATCTATTGTTCTGTCTAAGTTTATGATAAACCTGAAAACAATTTATTTTTATAACATATGAAACATATTGCAATAAATACTTATCTCTCTCTCTCTCTCTCTCTCTCTCTCTCTCTCTCACACACACACACACACACACACACACATATATATTAATGATGTAAGGAACTCGATCTTCACTAACTTTTTGTCCGAACATTACTTTATGTTAGATTCCAATTTAATACATTTCCATCCATCTTTTGATGAGCTTTTCTATCCATCTTTTGATGAACTTTTATTTCATCATTGTACTTATTTAACTATCACAATCATAACATGGAAATTTTTATTCATAACATGTTTGATTCATACTACGAATCACTTCCTCAAAATCCCTTTAATTCCTACAATTATATATTATTTCACAACCATATCTAGTTTGCACCATTGTTTCATTTTGTATTACATTTAAATTTAACATATATCTCATAACCATATCTGGTTCGCACCATTGTTTCAATTCGTAATATATTTAAATTGTGTCATATTTGTATTTATGTCATTTCAATTTTTCAAGTATTCAATTTATTCTAATAAAATACACGTGTTCTCTTAACATATAATTTGTTATTTCAACTTCTTGCGCGATTGACTACTTAGTTTGATCTCTTAAAATCTGCACTTATCATTACCATGTTTCATCGTCTCATTTCTTTTTTCATATAACTCATGCTATTATCCTTTACACTATTTTGACTCATTTTAAATTTACTCTGACTTATAATTTTTAATGAAAACCTTCCCGATTAATGAAATTTTTATTGAGCTTCTTTTATACGAACCCTATCCAAATTTTTTTCCTGCTATTTTTTGCATAAAACTTGTCACAAATTCTAATTCACCATCATACAAGCAACTTCGTGTAACAACCTCAATTTTTAAAATACGTTTCAAACAACTCACTGGAAATGGATCCCTAAAATCCCTAAAATATTATTATATTTGTATTGACAATTTGGCTTCTTCCAACATTTCATTACTAGTTCGATGAGTTGGTAACACATATATTATTTGTTCCCTACAGGGCCACTAGCCAAATCATATATATCCAAGTCATTAATGCAAATAACATCATTAGCTCCATTTGGATAGCCAATTCATCTTTTTAATCCATTTTTATGGTCTTATTAGTCAAGATTCAACTTCAAGAATTTCAAGAAAACAATTATAATAAAGTAAGAAAAATCTATACTAACTAAATTTATATGAAATAAGGTAAGATAATCCAAGAAAAACATGAATTCAATTTAGCAATACCAGGATTTGGTATGTACCTATTCGGCAAAATCAAGAAAATATTCGAAAAACTTGCAGTCAACCCTAAAATTCAAAAGTTTGTATTTGGTTATGCCCTAACTTATCAATTCAATCAATTATTACAATTTTTCTTCAACTTTCCCTTTTTTATCCACATAATTTGGTAAGAACAAGATTTCTTTTCCTTTTTTTTTTAACTTTAGGTTGAGATCAAGAAAAATAAAAGACAAAATTCAAGAACATAATTTTTCATTGATGTGTTTAGTAAAATAAAAAACTAAACAAGATGATTTTTTATATATAGGGTTTGACACAAACTTTGAAATAATAAGAGAAAAATAAACTCTATTTTTTTTAAGAAATAAGACCTAGCCAAAACTAGGAAGAAAAAAAAATCAAAAAATGACACAAACTAAAGATTAAAGGGATATAACCAAATAATAACACAAACTTTGATACTAACTGACGTAGACATCTCTTAAGGTACGTTAAAATTAGATTTGAATGGTTTGCAACTTGAGCCAATAGAAACCTGCTTTAAAGAACTAAAGTTATACGCAATCATCACCCTCACCATACATCTATAAAGAGACACGAACAAGTAGTATTAAATCACAATAAAATTAATCAATTCTTCAAAGAGTTTACAAGTTCAATCAATAACTTAGTATAAGAATCACTCAACCACACAAAGGATAGCAAGAATATTGATTTCTTTATTAAAAATACTCTAACCTCAAAAAGTCTGTACAAAAGTGTATTTATACTAGAAAGAATCATAAGTCTAATAGGATATCCCTAATGGATATGGATAAACCTAATAATAATAATAATATCCAATGAACTCAAATTTAAATAAAGGCTCTAATATCTCTAAAAAATATAATAATAACTAAAATATAAATAAAATAATAGCCCAACTAATTTAAACAAGACTAGTCATTTTCGTAATATGTTAGCAAAATCAAAACCCAACTTTAAATGCATTGTTCTATCTTTTATTGATAAATTAGAAAGAGTTCCATATGCCACTAGAAATGTATGAATATTTAATTTCCAATGCAACTAGAATCGCATTAAAATTTCTTTTGTAGCTCTAGTTATGACAAAAAAAAATAGAGAAATGTCAAAATTGATAGATTTGAATCTTCTTATTCCAATCTTTTTATAATGTTTGAATGCCCATCAATAAGCCCTTCTTAAATATGAATTAAGTTAATCAAGGCTTGTTCTTAATTATTTAATATCCTTTTGAAGTCCACCTTGACTTATGTGTTTTGAAGAAGTCCATTAAAAATCTCTTTAAACCTCTTAGCTCTAAGTCTTGTCATTGTACCACCTAGAACCTCTAATGGATTTTTTGGTGTTGCTTGGATCACATCAATTACCCTATTCTTTAATATATATTTAAAGTGCATTATTTTGAATACCTAGTTGGTAGTTCAGCCTAACATTTCACAAATATATTAATAATGGCTAAAAATGATTGAACAAGCCATCAAAACAAGAAAGATCTCAAATGCTTTTAAAACAAAGCAAAAGAAAAGGGTTTACTAGAAGAAAAAAAGATGTTGAAGTCCCTAATATGGAAGGAAATTACTATGGAAATAAGAGAAAAAAACCAGCAAGAAAACACAAGTAATGTTAGCTTTCAAACACCTATCAACACTTTAGCTATTGCTAATTTGAACTTTTCCACCCCATTTTCTAGTAGCCAATAAAATAACACCCAAAATCAACCCCCCTAATAAATAACCAAATTGAAATCAACTATTACCCCTATAAAAACTTCTATAAAAACCACCTAAATAAGATATATAAAAGATTGCTAACATCAGAAAAAATGTTTTTATCCCTTAAAACACACCCTAACCACTATATCTTAAATAGTAGAAGTCTGACCAAACCTGTAAGTATCATGTTAGTGTTGCTGGTCATAATATTTGATGAGGTACCTCAATATGAATACTAATCCATTCCTAAACCATACCTCCAAAAATGAAAGAGTAAATGTGATATCTATTGAGGTTAAAAAGAAAAAATAAAAGGTATTTTTTAAGGTAATTATGGGTAGGTTATTTGAAATATTAGTAAAGTTGAAATACCTCAAGCCACTTTTCAAGACATAACCTATAAAAGATTATGATGAATATTGCAAAAATGACTACCAGTTTGGACATGATATTGATTATTGTAAAAAATCTCATCTGAATTGGAGATCTTAATAATTCTTGGAGTGCTAAAAAAGGTGGAAGATGTTATGAAAAATATTTGAGGTAGAATTGATGACATTCCAAAATGGGAAGATTGAGGTATGTAAATATTAACCAATTTTAAGTGGTCTTCCATAAATTATTTTGATAAAACTAACTTATCCAAAGAGTGGAGACTATAATGCACTTCTATATAACTATGATCATACCTTCCACATTAAGGGTTACTTCCCAATTATGTAAGTTAAAGTAGGAGGGCTGATAAGAAGTGGAAGGAGTTTTACACCTAAAGAATTAGAAGGAAGAAAAAAAGCTAAAAGGGAAAGTAGTTGAGGTGTTGACTAATAATGATGAGGTCAACAAGCTTGTAACTGAGGAAGAGGTGATTGAATTCCTAAAATTGATGAAACATAATAAATATAATGTGGTTGAGCAATTGAAAAAGACTCAAACTTGGATTTATTTACTTTCACTAATCTTGAGCTCAAAGATGCATAGAAATGCATTATAAAAGGTTTTGAATAAAGCCTATGTGCCTTAAGGTATACCATTTGTCACACGTCTCCCGCGCGACGTCGGCTGGGGATTTTTTCGTTGTCGTTTTGCTTGATTGGTTCGTTGGAGTCGCCATCTAGTATTTAATTGAGGGCTACTAAGAAACCCAGGTGTACTGGTCTTGTCAGAGATTTACGAGTAAGGTACTGGTTATGGTTAGGAAAGGTATTAGCATCCCTAACGCACCCTACCTGAGGTAAGCTATTTCGTGGCTTTGATGTGTTAAAGAAGTTTTAATAATTGTATTTTTATCGGATATTAGAGATATAACTTACGTGTAAGTTTATAATTCTTAACAGTGAGCAAATCAAAATATGGCCAGGTGTGGACGGCGTTGCCAGCTGACGGTGTAGACGGCGCCGATGGCTCTGTGTGCGTGCTGTTGCATGGTCTTCACTCCTGTTTGTGGTAGCGGCCTGTGATAGCTGCCGGTCGGTCGGCTGCCTTTGGAAAGTTGGTCGATGGAGACGGGGGAAACGGTTCTGTGGTTTGTTGGTGCTGGGCAGGGGAAAAGGATGATCGGTTGAGAGGGGAAGTGGAGGTTTGAGCAGGCTGGAAAAAGTGGGGTTGAGGGGAGATAACCAGGGGCGCGCTGCCGATTCTGGTTTCTTTTGGCCAAGGGGTTGTGAGCAGCTGCTGGGTGAGGGAGAAGAAGATGGGGCTACAGTGTTGTTGCTGTTGGGGTTGTCTAGGTATGGCTTGCGGCTGGAAAGGAAATGTAATGGTTAAGAGGGAGAAAACAGAAGGGGAAAGAAGATGGAGGGGTGGGGGCGGCGGCTCCAAGAGAAAGGAGAAAGGGAGGGGGGCGTCGTCCCCTTTGAAAAGAGCTGCTTTTAGGGCCAGGGTTTTTTTTTTGTATTTTTTTCTAGTGTTTCAAAATTGCTTCCCCTTCTTTTTATGTGTGTTGAAGGCTACTATTTATAGGCAAAATGTTGTTTGGGCCTCAAAATTGGTCCCTCAACTTTTTTTTTTGGATTTTTGTTGTTTTTCTCTATTTTTGGATTTTTCTGAAACTTTATCAAAACATGAGTCAAAAATTGGGTAGCAACAGATGCCCCCTCTTTACAATGCTTACGAAGCAAAACTCCTAAATGGTTTGCATAGTAAGTTTTGTAAAGAAAAACTTGTCCTCCACTCATATAAAGACCTTACCTTTTCTCTTTTTCTATTTCTTTCTTTTCCTTCTATTTTCTTCCTTTTTTTCTTCTTTCTTTCTCTTTCTCTTTCTCTCTGTGTTTTTTTCTTTTTTTTTTCGTTAACCTGAGATCTCATCTGGCGATTTCCTTTAACCAGAACCAAAGAATGTGTGTAGCTCGGTCAACTTGAAATCCCATCTGGCGATTTTCTTTAACCAAAGCCACTTAAGATCCTATCTGGCGACCTCTTTTAACTAGAACAAAAAACGTGTGTAGCTCGGTCAACCTAAAATCCCATCTGGCGATTCCCTTTAACCAAAGCTACTGGAGATCCCATATGGCGACCTCTGTTAACTAGAACCAAAAGAATGTGTGTAACTCGGTTAACCTGAAATCCCATCTGGTGATTCCCTTTAACCAAAGCTACCGGAGATCCCATCTAGTGACCTCCTTTAACCAAAACCAAAAACGTGTGTAGCTCGGTCAACCTGAAATCTTATCTGGCGATTCCCTTTAACCAAAGCTACCTGAGATCCCATCTGGCGACCTCATTCAATTATAACAAAAAAGGTGTAAAAGGTAGTCTTATTGTAATGGGTGACCTACCCGGTGGAAAGAATATGAAAAACAGTCTCATTATGGTGGGTGACCTACCCAAATGAAAAACAGTCTCATTGTAATGGGTGACCTACCCGGTGGAAAGAATGTGAAAAACAGTCTCATTATGGTGGGTGACCTACCCAGATGAAAAGAATGTGAAGTGTGGTCTCATTGTAATGGGTGACATACCTAGATGGAAAAAATATGAAGTGCCGTCTCATTGTAATGGGTGACCTACCAAAGAAAATGTTGGTCTTATTATAATGGGTGACCTACCCAAGAAAAAGAAAAGAGTGGTCTTATTGTAATGAGTGACCTATCCAAGTGGAAGAATGACCTCATTGTAATGAGTGACCTACCCAGATAAAAAAAATGAAGAAGTGGTCGCGTTGTAATGGGTGACCTACCCAGAAAAATATTGATGGTGGCTCAAAGGCGCACTCGGAAGGAGGTAGGGTTAGAAAACGCGCTACCCAAGAGATGGTGGCTCAACGCACTACCTGAGAAGTGAGGGCTCAAAGGCGCACTAGAAATGAGGTAGGGTTAGAAAACGCACTACCCAAAAGGTGATGATGAAACACCAATCTGACAATGTTGAAAATAATGCATTATGAACAATATGCATGTACACGTACTTGAGAAATATAGGTCCCCATTTCTTCATGATATCTTTTTTTTCTTAAAAGTTGGAGTGTTGATAGTAAACATCGATGGTTTTGTCCCTCTTGCTTACTCGAGTCGTATCCCGTGATCTTGACCTTTAGGAAGGACTTGATGTCATCATACTTCTTTGTCCTCCAACCTTAATCTCAAGGGTTGTTAGTTTTGCCCTATATTTTTTTTAGGGTGGGAATCTTGGAGCTAGCCCTATCATGCATTTTTTAATTGCCCCCTAGCTTGATCATGCCCCCAAGTATTCAAATCAAGTTTGGGGATGAGGCTATGCTAAGGAAGGTTTGACAATGAGTTGTTTTCATGCAGAAATTTTTGGAATTTCAAAGCTATTCCAAACACATAAATCATTTTAATATCGATTCAAAATGAACTCATTCTTAAGAAGTTCAAGTGATTCTATAGAGAGGTTATCAGAAATGATGAAAACATTTTGTTTTGCTTTTCGTGAAAAAACATGAAGTGACATTTGGTTGGTCAAAATGGTTCAAGATTTAATATGATAGTTTCAAAAAACCAGTCTTGAAAGCATTCATTTTATTTGCATGAATAATGATTTGGTTCGCATGAGAAAGTATTGTCTACCGATCCAGATTGCTTGCCTTTGATCAGAAAGGGCTTGATTAGGCACGTAATGTAGGTTTGAGCTATTGGTTATGAAGAAAAAAGATATTTACAAGCTCAAAAGGTGTTTAAGGGATTTTAGGACTAAGGATCACTTGTGCTTGTTTTTTGACCTTTTATCATTTGAATGTCTTTCGAAAATTGTCTATCGTGCCCCTTACTGATAGGCTTGGGCTCTTTCTCTTTGCTTTTGTATTCTTCGTATGGTTTTGAGCATCATTATATTGTTTTTTTATGCTCAAAACTTTTGATCCTTTGGATTTTTCTTCATGCCCCCTAGATTTGTTCGGGCACTTTTAATGATTGAGAATTTTTTTTATGCCCCTCAGTGTTGCTTCGACACTTTCAATCATTGAGTTTTTTTTTTGTCTTTTGCACTTGCCCCCAGTGTGGGGTGTGATCCTAGCCAAGGTTATTTTCTCAAGAAAAGCATTAGGCTCATAGGGGACTGCAAATGATATATTTTAGCCTCGTGAAAAGATTATAAAAAATGGCCTTTCTTCATTTCAAACTCATGCATTTAGGATCGGTAAGCCTTATTTTCATGCGAGTATACAATGTGATTTCTCATTATTCATTCAAATAAAACTCAACTTTTGGAGTCGCTTCATGGTGTTTTTTTTAGGTTTTCTAGGTGTATGGTTACTTTTCTAGGGAATCACCTGAATTTCCAGAACTCATTTGTTTTGGACAAACATCAACATGATTTTTGTTTTTGTACTAAACTTTGATTTCCCAAAAAACTTTATGAACATGTGAGATCATGCGTAGTTTTGGAAGAAAAGGGAAACACATCAAAATATTTTTGGCGCAATAGTTTCATGTTTAAAGGTTATGCTCAATGTGTTATTTTTATGAAACAACAATGAAAAATGAAGGCATGTCATGAACACCAGAAAACACCTGATCTTATTGACAAGAAAGGCTAATTTGACAGAGCAACTCCTGTGGCATTATGAGCTTACCAATAATATTGAAACGGGTTAAAACAAAAAATCAAGAAGTTTTGCAGGCATGATCGAACAAAGGTAGTTTTTTTTTAGACAGAGCAAGAACAAGCTCCATTCTGCAACTGTGGTTGAATTCCCCTTCGGTCAGCTTTCCCGCAAAAGCTTTTATGGAAATGTTGTATTGTGTTGGGGCTCTTGATCGTTTTGCCCCCAATTTCTTCAGGCTGAGTCATTGTTGGGGTTTGAACAAAGATGATAGATCAGTCAAAAGGAACTTCTCTAGAGTTATTTCTATGTATTTACTTGAGTAAGCTAGAGGCGAGTCAAACTGTTCTTCAGAGACTCCAACTTTTCTTGAAAATGGACACTACGACGAGCACAATCTTCATCTTCTGGGTTTTTCACTCAAAGTCGGGTGTTGTAACCTCGTAGGGGACCTACTTTTCACCCGGTGCATGCATGACAAATGTATGAACATGTAATCTATATGATGAACTCGCCCTTCAAGGGGTGACATATGATTGTAACTCTTGCATGATGAAGCAAGAATCTTGATTCTTGCCCCAAACTCTACAATGAAAATTTTCTGAGTGACGATCATTGTGTCACTCACAAGTCTTGAGTTCAAGATGCTTCAAGAAGGGTTTGCCTTGATGCAAATAACGATAGCACATACAACCTAAGGACAGGTTCTATTCATTATGTGAACATGGATAGGTTTTTTACCTGGTCTCAAAAGGGTCTCATATCTGTCCAGTGACGATCTTTGTAAAGACAATATAGGGGTGTTGCAAGAAATGGTTAAGGTACGTATAATCAAGCAGGCACTCAAATATGAGTTGGTTTTCACGCATCTGAACCCTGACCAATAGTTTTAGGGCAGATCGCTAGTTCTCCACCTAACCTAGAAGCTTGTGTGTGCTTTAAAAAATAAAGGCATGTGATGCATGAGACAATTCTATAAAATATATGGAAAATATATTAACAAAAAATAGACAAAAAAGCAAAAACTTAAACACATCAAATTCACAAAGCTTAGTCAAATATTGTCAGAAACAGTACCTTCCCAGTGGAGTCGCCATTCTGTCGCACGTCTCCCGCGTGGCGTCGACTGGCGATTTTTTCATTGTCGTTTTGCTTGATTGGTTCCTTGGAGTTGCCACCTAGTATTTAATTAAGGGCTACTAGGAAATCCGGGTGTACTGGTCTTGTTAAAGATTCACGGGTAAGGGACTGGTTGTCGTTAGGGAAGGTATTAGCACCCCTAACGCACCCTACCGGAGGTAAGCTGCTTCGTGGCTTTGATGTGTTAAATAAGTTTTAATAATTGTCTTTTTATCGGATATTAGAAATACGACTTATGTATAAGTTCATAATTCTTAACCGTGAGCAAATCAAAATATTAAATTCTTCTTTATTCTTTGCAATTTTATCATAAATAAAAAGAAACATCCATAAAACAAATACAAACACACACATGCACTTTCACTATATTTCTTTTCTTTTATTTTTTTTGTTACGTCAACACTACAAATAATAAAAATTCAAAACCAAACAAAAAAATTACATGAAACAATTTAAAATTTGAAAAATAGCCCCTAAAACTCCATAACAGTGCTGGGAAACCTTTTGGACCTGTATGAACAGGGGGCGTGTTGACCCATGTGCCTGCACAAAATGCTGGAAAAGCAGGGGTCAGTCACAGCGTCATCTCCTCTTCCCTTCCATGCTGGCGGTGAGGGTCTTCATCACCTGCAAAAGAATAAAACACCCAAGCCAGTTGATTTTAATTTTTTCTTTCCTTTTCGGATTTGTTCCGGTCTTCTCCTTTTCATATTTGCTTCACCATAGATCTTTCTTTTGTTTACATCTTCTTCTCCTTCGCTTCAGATGGTAGGTATTTGAGCGACGTTGCAGTGTGTAGAGGGCGCAGTGAATCTATGGCTAGGTGTTGACGGCGCTGCTGGTTGACGGTGTGGACGGCGCTGATGGCTCTGTGTGCGTGCTGTTGGATGGTCTTCACTCCTGTTTGTGGTAGCGGCCTGTGATGGCTGCCGGTCGGTCGGCTGCCTCTGGAAAGCTGGTTAATGGAGACGGGGGAAACGGTTCTATTGTGTGTTGGTGCTGGGCAGGGGGAAAGGATGATCGGTTGAGAGGGAAAGTGGAGGCTTGAGCAGGCTGGAAAAAGTAGGGTTGATGGGAGATGGCCGGGGGCGTGCTGCCAATTCTGGTTTCTTTTGGCCAAGGGGTTGTGAGCAGCTGCTGGGTGAGGGAGAAGAAGATGGGGCTATAGTGCTGTTGATGTTGGGGTTGTCTAGGTATGGCTGGCGGCTGGAAGGGAAATGTAATGGTTGAGAGGGAGAAAACAGACGGGGAAAGAAGATGGAGGGGGTAGGGGAGGCATCTCCAAGAGAAAAGAGAAAGGGAGGGGGGTGCCGCCCCCTTTGAAAAGAGCTGCTTTTAGGGCTAGGGTTTTCTTTTTTTTTTTGTATTTTTTTCTAGTGTTTCAAAATTGCTTCCCCCTCTTTTTGTGTGTGTTGAAGGCTACTATTTATAGGTAAAATGTTGCTTGGGCCTCAAAATTGGTCCCTTAACTTCTTTTTTAGGATTTTCATTGTTTTTCTCTATTTTTGGATATTTCTGAAACTTTATCAAAACATGGATCAAAAATTGGATAGCAACACCATTAGACTCAATAGAACATCTAGTATAAAGAATCCAATCTACCAATTATTTGTACTTTTTATTAAATGAGCTAGATTTTGAGGGACTCAATAGAACATCTAGTATAAAAATCCAATCTACCAATTATTTGCACTTTTTATTAAATGAGCTAGATTTTGAGGGACTTAGTAGAACATCTAGTATAAAAATCCAATCTACCAATTATTTGTACTTTTTATAAGATGAGCTAGATCCTAAGGGGACAATACATAACAAACTACTATATATCATTGTGAAGTGCGAAGATTATGTAATTTCAAAAATGCTTATTGATAATGGGTTAGCTCTGAATATACTATTTAGGCATATAGGATTGTTTGCTAGTTGATGCATTGTATATGAGGCTAAATATTATGATGGCTAGAGCATATGATGGGTCTTTGAGATAAGTGATTAGTAACATAAATGTTGAGTGTATTATTGAGCCCCAATCATTCTAAGTGACTTTGCAAGTGCTAGATATCTAACTATCTTGCAATACTTTACTTGGATGACCATGGATCTACTTTGCTAGAGCTATAACACTCTCCCTATACCAATGGTTAAAGTATACAACAAATAGGAGATTAATCACATTGAAGGCTAATGAAGCCTTATCTTTAACTAAGAATGTATCAGTCGTATAAATTGAAGTAGAGAAGAGTTAAGATGGGAATTTGCATGCTTTTAAGGTTGGAAATGCTAAATGGATGCTTAAGAATATTGTAAGAAGAAAGCCAAAGATATTTGAAGTTGTAAGAATGACTACAAAATACGTTTTAAAATATTGGCTGCCTATGAGATATGACCTAACCATCAAAATACCAAAAATAATTAATATAATGAAGATGAGAGTTGTGACCAAATATTTAACTTGGGTTTCAAGTTAGGAAAGAATATACTACTAAAAAAATGCTAAAAAAAAGAAAGAAAAAATAAGGTTGGCTTGTATTGAAGATCGGGGGCTGAACCAATATAGGTGATTTTTTCATGACTGGATTATGTGATGTAACCTAAGGAAGAGCTGAAAAAATTAAACAAGATATTTGATGATGCTTCAATACATAACCTGAAGGAAAAAAAAAATAGAGGCTATGATAGAGATCTTATAACAAGATAAGACCGTTGTTGCCTTAGCTAAATATGAACACACTTGGAGGACACCCTATTGACTTAAGAGTTTGTGAGAAAATGTGCCGAGAAGAAGGAGCTAAATAAATTGGAAGTCCTAAGATATCCTCATTAATTTTCTAAAGTAATTGCTTGTGTTGCTTGTCTTTTTATTTTTACTTTATTAGCAATTGTGTCTCAAATTCTAACAAAAAGATTTTATTTATGTTGAACTTTTTTCAAAAGTCTTAATGAAATCATGCATTCTTAGTTCAATTGTGCCTCTTTTCTTCTATCTATATTTATTTATTACTCCAATCCAATTTACACACTTGCTCGAAAAACACTCTTCTCTTTTAAGAACCTGAAAGCGGATCCTTTATAAAACACAAAACTATTATATTGAGAATAATTGACGTAACTTTGATGAAAACTTAATTACCATGAATGAGAAGGAATGGAAAGAAAATGATGTTGAAAAACTTATTACACTAGTCATACAATCATAATGTGTTTAGAAACCCAACAAAAAGAAGTTAGAGTTGATGAATATGGGTATCAATCAAAGTAAAAAAGATTTAAAGATAGGGATGTTGATCTTTACAGATGAGAGAAATAATTTGGTTGCCTTTTTAAGAGAATATATAGATGTATTTTCATGGTTTTATGTTGACATGCTAGTATTGGATACAAACATTATAGTAGATAGGCTACCGTTGATGCCAGGTTACAAGCCACTTAAATAGATATTGAGAAGGATGAGGCCTACATTGATCAAAGTCAAAGAAGAAAGTGTATAAAAATAGGATGTTGGTTTTCTGAAGATGATTAAATAATCTCAGCGGGTGTCAAATATTATAGCTATTCATAAAAAATATGACAAGATCAAGGTGTGTTTTTATTTCAAGGATTTGAATAAAGCAAGTCTAAAGAATAATTTTCCTCAACTTTATATAGATATACTATTAAATAATGCTGGTAAGAGTTTTACCTACTATTTTATGAATAGCTTCTTAGGTTACAACCAGATAAAGATGGCAAAAGAAGATAATAAGAAGACCACATTTGTCACTCATTGAGGAACCTTTTATTACAAGGTTATGCCATTCATGTTGAAAAATGTTGGAGCAATTTATCAATGGACAATAGTAACTCTTTTTAATGAGACAATGCACAAGGAGATTGAAGTGTATGTAGACGATATGATTACCAAGTTCAATAAAAAAAAAGGACCATGTCCAAAACTTAAGAAAGTTTTTTAAAAGGTTGAGAAAATATCAATTGAAGTTGAACCTATCAAAGTGTATATTTGGAGTAAAATCTAGAAAGTTATTAGGATTTGTTATAAACAATAGAGGAATTGAAGTAGATCTTGACAAGATCAAAGCTTTACAGGCCACGCTCGTACTCGAGATCCAAAAAGAAATGCGAAGCTTTTTAGGGCACTTGAGTTACATAGTCCTCCATTTCTTAATTGACAACTATTTGTGAGTTAATCTTTTGGATACTCTGGAAAAAGAACCCTGTGGTATTGGAAGAAGACAATGAAAAAGCATTTGATAAGATCAAGTAGTATTTGCAAAAAACCACCTCTTGTGGTACCTCCCGTACCTGAATAATCCCTTATCCTTTACTTGATAATGGCTGATGTAACTATGAGTTAATCTATTATATTATTAAAAATCCAATTGATCATGAGTCTTGTTATAATTTATTGGAAAATTTGTGTTGCAATCTTATATGGAGTGCCAAATAACTCTAAGAGTACATGTTGTATTACATAACTTGATTGATCTCTAGATCTATTTAGATATATTTTTTAGAAGCTTATTAGTCAAATAGAATAACGAGATGACAAGTCTTGTTAGGCAGGATATGAGATTTTTTATGTGATTAAAGGGTGATTGATAATGTGGTAGAAATTATTTTTTAAAGTATTTTTTGTTTGGAAATATATTAAAATAATATACTTTTTATTTTTTTTAAATTTATTTTTAATATCAGCAAATTAAAAAATAAAAAAATTAATTTTAAAAATAAAATTTCGAATTTTAAGAAAAAATAAATTTAATATCAATGACAATGACCTCTTAGAAAGCAGTGAAGGATAGTGCAAACATAAATTTCCAGTTTTCCCTTTTATCTTAAAAATTGAAGTATTAGCGTGATTCTGAAGGCCCCCACTGCAATTTAGTTTTGTTTTTATAATTTTAATACAATTTCTACTGCAAGGAGAGTGGTTATTCAACACGCTAGTCGCCTCACCTTGTGCCGAAGCTTTTTTTTTTTTTTTAAAAAAGAAGCTGTCCCGATCCAAAAACTTTTCCTCACCGTCTCTCTCTACTCTGGAGAAAGATGACAACAGTCAGTCACAAGGTCTAAATGTCTGTCTTCCAGCGCCAGTTGGATTTTCTCCTTTATCGGACTTTCTTTTTAGTGTCACCTTAGATCAGGTAATCAAAACCCTGAATTTTTTTTCCTGGTTTCATCTATACTGTATTGATGATCGGAATTACTTACAATTTAATCGTAGAGTAATGCCATTGTAGACTAGGGTTGGGAAAGGAAGGGAGTGTATGTTTTTCCATTGTATTGTAGGATGGCGGACGTGGGAGTGGGGGAGTTGTTTATTTGAAATGGTTTGTCCTTAAATGGTTCCTCCATTTTTAGAGATTTTGGAGGTTAATCTCCACTATCGATAATGCATTTGTGGCACCTGTAATTTAGAGCAATCCTTGTGATGCAAGGGTTTCCTTCCGCCATACAGACACAACCTTTTAGTTTTGACTTACGAGAGGAAGCTCTTTCTCTGGTTCCGATAAATGTCCCTTTTACGAGGAAGAGCCGAATTTCCCTTTCATCACCATTGACTCACGTTTCCATCTGAAACAAGTTTAATTATTTGTTAATTACGATAAGTGTTGCATGGCTGGCGTAATTAAGAATTTTGTTGATATTTTTTATATAAATATTATTTGTTAGTTAAGAAAGAATGTTTTGTTTCATCTAAGAATTAATTGTAGGCTTCTGTCTAAATACTATTTGTTAATCTTAAGGATTAATAGCGCATATCTGCTGTGGTTCATTCAAAGCCAAACTATAAATGCTGGTATAGGATCATAAAACTGTGAAACAGAGAGCAGATTATGTCATGGTAACATGGTACTATAATTGCAGTGTGGCCTTAAGCTGTGTTTATCTATCTATTTATTTTTGTTTTATTCTTTCCTGCCTACAAATCTAATTTTATATCGTAAATGTTATTTGGCATTATAGGTTCTTTCTTTCTGCTATCTGTCATGCAAACCCATAATCAAACAGAGTTTGAAGGGCAGTATAAGATGCTCCCTCCAGAATCTGGAGTTTTTCAAGATCGCGAGGAACTAATCAAATATGTTCGTGACTTTGGGGCTAATCAAGGTTATGTTGTGACTATTAAGAAGTCAAGGAGGGACAGAAGAGTTATACTTGGTTGTGACAGAGGAGGCATTTATCGTAATAGGCGTAAGATTGATGAAAGTCAACGTAAAAGAAAAGCATGTTCGCGCCTTATAAATTGCCCTTTTGAAGCAATTGGTAAGAAGGAAGATGATATGTGGGTGCTTAATATAAAAAATGGGGAACACAATCATGAACCTTTAAAAGACATGTCAGAGCATCCTTACAGTCGACGTTTTTCTGAAGAAGAGGTTAAACAAATTAGAATGATGACTGAAGCTGGTGTAAAACCACGACAAGTGCTTAAAGCTCTCAAGCAAAGTAACCCAGAGCTACAATCAACACCAAGACATTTGTATAACCTCAAAGCTAAGATCCGTCAAGGCGGTTTATCAGGTGAGATCCCAAACAATGCCTTTCCCTTTGGAATTGGTTATGCAGTGGTGGTTGCGAATCATTCATCGTTTTCTGCTGAAATGGAGGCTTCCTTTTGCTGGTGATAATCATAAATGAGCTCTCCATGTTACTTTATTCATGGTTGTTAAATAGGCTTGATATGAACTGCTTGCAGTTGATTTGCATAGTTTTTAAACATTAAAAAATAGCAAATTTTTGGTAGAAGACATTAGTTGGTAGTTCTCTACAGTTTTGTTCATGATGAACTGCTTGACAGTCAATTGGCATATATTTCAGACATTTTAAGAAAATCATTTCCTGGTAAAATAAATCATTTGGTAGTTCTATAAAGTTTTCTTCACGATGGATTATCGTTTTTTTTTTCTTCTTGCAGATAGAAGTTTGAAGTCATGGAGACCTAACAGATCTGTTCCGGTAAACACTAGTGCATCTTCAACCGGAGAGTCATTAAAGGAAGACAGGCAGCCTGTAGGGTTTGAATATATTTGAATTTCTAATTCCCTTCTTCTATCCGCAAGCTGCCTGTTTTTTCCTTGATTAAATGAATTGGGCCCAAAGCCTTAAACTAAATTTAATTGCAGATGAAGGTCCCTAACTTTATTGGAGGAAAGTTTGTAGTGTCTCAAGGGTGTACAATTATTGATGTTTTAAATCCTGTAAGTTCATATATGTTGTTACCTTTTCCTTTCAAATAGAGGTATTTTGCGTTGTGTTTTTTCAGCATGATTTATTTCTTAAATAGGCTACACAAGAGGTTGTTTCGCACCTTCCTTTAACCACCTATGAAGAATTCAAAGATGCAGTTATCGCAGCCAAGAGAGCATTTCTTTCTTGGAAAAACACGCCTATTGCCACTCGTCAACGGATTATGTTCAGATTCCAGGAGCTTATTCGCAGGGACATGGTCTGTAAACAAGAATTGCATACTTATATAGTTCCTTTTCCTTGTGAAGTTATTATTTTGAATGCACAAAAAATTATTTCCAGGATAAGCTTGCTACCAGTATAACCTCAGAACAGGGTAAGACTCTAAAAGGTGCCTTGGGTGATGTGCTTTGTGGATTGGGTAAGTACCCAGAGAGTTCTCTTATTGTAATTTTTTCTTTGATTTCAGAAGATCAATTACAATGTGATCCCTAGTTGTCAAGATTGACCTTGGTGATTTGCCATTTATTTTTATAGAGGCAGTTGAGCATGCTTGTGCTATGGCAACATTGCAAATGGGGGAGTTTGTTCCTAATGCATCAAATGGAATTGATACATACTGCATTAGGGAACCACTTGGTGTTTGTGCTGGGATATGCCCTTTTAATTTCCCAGCGATGATTCCTTTGTGGGTATGTGCCATGTGTTCTAAATTCTTTTCTTTTATTAATTCTGTCCCTTGCTTTTCTTTACCCTTTCTAGATTTTATCTCTGGAAAATGGTGGCTCTGATTTCTTAAACATTCCTAATTAAACAAAAAATTCTAAATCTATGCGTCATGATTTCTCACACTTGGCTTAGTTGGACAAATAATCAGATTTGGGTGAGTTGTAACTTCTTATCTGAATCTTAGTTTATTTAGGTTCTCTATCCTTTTATCATTCAAATCACTAAAAGAGTGAGTGATAGGAAAGAGGGAAGAAGGATTTCTCTCTCTCTCTCTCTAAAATGGTTTTTTTTTTTTTTTTTCAGATGTTCCCTATTGCAGTTACATGTGGCAATACATTTGTTCTTAAGCCATGTGAAAAGAATCCAGGTGACTTTACCACAGATTAGTTTATATATTCCTTGTTGCTGTCAGCCATTGAATTTTTTTTTTTTTGAGTTGGAATCCCTTGCAAGATGAAGCTAATTCATTTGAGAGTAACCATACAAGTGGACTTTGGTTCTGATTGGGCAGGATATTTGATTTATAACTTGAACTTGGTCTTTGCTTGAGCTGGATATTTGATTAGGATGTGAAAGCATGTGTGGGTTATTCTAGGAAAAAAATGTATCCTATTACTCAAGGATGGTGCAGTAGGGTCAAAATTTTGTTGAAAACAGTCAACGAGAACAAAAAATTTCGCCCATGCCTTTTTTGACATGTGGACCAGCATATTATAACAAAAATTGCTGTGTCAGTAACTGAGTTGTTTCCAGAATGCAGATTAATTTAGAGGATTTCTACCATTAAGCATGAAAACAACATTATCAATAAAAGAATATAAGAACTATTTATGATTAATTTATTATTCTGTGAAGATATGTTATTAAATAGTTATGCTTTATGTCATGATCTGCTGAAGCTTACTTGGATGGCATTCTTTAGGCATTTGGACTTGTTATTTTTGTTATTCCTAAGTTGTTGTTGATACGAGGCTAAAAAATGGAGATGAATATTACATGAGTAATTTTTAAGGGTGCAAAAATAGGTGTAGAAGTGAGTTTTTAAAATTGTTTGATACAAGGTTAAGAACCAAGTGTCTTAGTGGAGCCAGTTAGAATTAAATATTTGAGAGTCACTAAAGAAGGAAAAATAGGCTATAAGTTTGAGAGAGAGAGAGGATGCCCACCCTCCAAATTAAATTTTTTACCCCTTCCTCTCTCAGGTTAAAATTTATCCCCCAATGAGCACCACTTGGAGAGTAATTTTTGAACCCTTAAATATTCCCTCTCCACTTTTTTGCACCGAAAGCCTTAATCATTACTGTTGTAATGTTAAATCTCATTACCCCCACATCAGAAATCTCCTTAAATGAAATCTGTTCTTATACATAATCAATGCACTTTTGCGGATCGGTTCTGTGAACTATAACTGATATTAATGGCAATTTTATTTTCAGGGGCATCAATGATACTTGCAGCCTTGGCAGTGGAGGCTGGTTTTCCTGACGGTGTCTTAAATGTCATTCATGGAACCAATGTAATATTTGCTTCTCTTGAATCCTTTTATTCCTTATTACTCACATTATCATAAAATAATTTATAGAGGGATCAATTGACTGTAATGTCATTTTAGGGTGTTACATAGAATATATGCTGTTTTGAGGGCCCTTTCTGGTTTTCTTGGCAAGCTGCATTTTCTTGCAAATTATATGTAAGTGAGATTCCCAACCGGGCCCGACATCCATTTTTTCGAGATGGTGCATTTGCTTTTTTGAGATGGTGCATTTGTTTCATAGAACGGCTTTTGTTGTTGAGATTAGTTGGTTTGCTTTTAATGAGGAATTGGCAGTTGTCTGATGTAACAAAAACCTAATATGGTTTTGGGTGGGATTGGATTCAAGGAACACTTATAAGACATTAAAGTCGATCATTTAATTTACTCATCTCAACAAATTTCTGCAGGATATTGTTAATTACATATGTGATGATGATGATGTAAAGGCTATATCGTTCATTGGTTCAGATCTGGTGAGTTATTTCAAGATTAAACTGCACACTGATTACAATTATATTTGTAATGTTCAAAGTTTGAATACCATTGATTTGTGTGTGCAGACGTGCTTACAATCTGATAGCAGACTAATATTTCCTTTCATTCTTTCACATTATAGTGCAATTTCTATAATAACATACACAGTTGCAACTTTGAATAGACTTGTTGAATGTTACCCCTGCTTTTGTTAGTAAGTCAAGATCATTAGAAAGATAGAAGGACAAAGGAATTTCTCATCTTAATTATGCTTATAATAGACTGTGATGTATGCAAAATTAATACATCAAGCAAATCCTTACACTGACATTCTGTGCTTGGTCTTTGTTCACCACTTGTAACTTGTTTTCCAAGGCTGGTTTGCATATATATGCTAGGGCAGCTGCCAGAGGGAAGCGTGTTCAGGTGAAAACCTCCTTTTTCTCCTCTCTGATTTTCTCGTGTGCGCAAGTGCATGCATGCACATGTTTTTATTTCAGGAAAAGACTATGGGCATGAAAAGGAGGGTCACAGATCACAATATGAACAGGTCAAGTCTGTTGATTTTGTGGGACCCAAAAGTCAATGGCCATGACCATTTCTTGTTGTTATGTGTGACCTCCCTTTTGTGCTGTATACAGCACTACTCTTTTCATTCTAACATATTGGGTTGAAAAATTGTTTTACTTAAATGGGCTTCAAAACTAATTATCTGCTTTTTTTTTATCCTTAGTCTAATATTGGAGGAAAAAATCATGCTGTTATAATGCCTGATGCAAGCATAGATGATACTTTGAATGCTCTGGTTGCTGCTGGCTTTGGTGCTGCAGGACAACGGTGCATGGCACTGAGCACAGCTGTTTTTGTTGGAGGTTCATCAGCATGGTATTTTTATTTGTTTGTTTGAGCTCTTAAATAATTTTATTTCCCATTCTTTATCTGAGCTAACTCTATTCTTACAT
>Ga0325402_1000897_pt1 | contig 22854 bp, 6 predicted proteins | sample PopdelMetagenome_22_FD_207212 | JGI IMG/M metagenome (GOLD analysis project Ga0325402, IMG submission 207212) | Populus deltoides microbial communities from Bellville, Georgia, United States - Xylem-PdKOR-R3 | ecosystem: Host-associated > Plants > Phyllosphere > Stem > Wood/Secondary xylem...
ACATATATTTAACACAAACATACCTACTAATATTGTGTTGTTTATGAATTGAGATATTTTTTTTAATTTACATCATAAAAAAAAAATCTAGCAATACACACATGTAAATTACTTTAAATATTTAAATGTTCTTGATATTTGAAAGAAATATGACACAATTTTATAAAAACTAAACTACATAAATAACAAAACTTTCACTTTTGTAATATCATATAGTAATATTAATTTGAAGTAAAGAAAAAAAATATTTGATTGCTTTTCAAAGTGCTTTTCACTCGGAAATGTATCAAAATAATATTTTTTTATTTTTTAAAAATTATTTTTTATATCAACGCATCAAAATGATCTAAAAACACTAAAAAAATATTAATTTGAAGCAAAGAAAAAAATAAAAAAAATTAATTTTTTTAAAAATATTTTTGAAACGTAAAAATAAACAGGGTTTTAGTCTTTTTATAATAGTCTATGTAGAATTAAAGAAAAGGTTTTTTTTTCTTATCTTACATGTTCATCAAACTAAAATTTATAATACGAGTTTTAGATTGATTTAAATAATAATGATATATTAAAATAAAAGCTAAAAAAGGTAAAGAAATGATTGTGTACACTCATGTTTTTATTATGGATTTGCATAGTAAAATTATCATTTTTCCTCCCATGTTAAAAACTATGTAACTTGCTTTCAAAGGCAAAATTATATTTTTCACAATACTCATTTATCATTACTAGATTGAATGAGGGTAGAATAATATTTTAATTTTTTATTTGCACAAATATAATGTCTAAAATAATCTTAAAAGTTAAATTTGCTTAACTGTTTGAGTAAGGGCATTTTCGGTTTTCTATCTTGGTTAACATAGTGTAAGTACTAAAATACCCTTAAAAGCAAAAAATCTGTAACTTAGGTCAAGGGGTTTTTTGGGCTTTTTGTTATGTTTTTTTTTTGTTAATATCATATTGGGTTAAGAGTACTTGGGTGTTTTGATAAATTAAATAAAAAAAAATCTTTAGTGTGTGTAGCGCACACACCAATAAGTGGGAGGCGTCCACACCTTTTAGGTGACACTTGTAGCACCTTCCAATGGCAAGAAATAGCCAATCATATCTTTGCCGATAGATCACGTGGAGGCGCTTCTAATAGGATGACACGTGTAAGGCGTTTCGCAGTAGTTAGGTGGTGGTTTAATTTTTTTTCTGCTTCTTTCTTTTCCTCTCGGAAAATGTGTCAACCCAACCAAATTTAAATGTTGTCCTTCATTTTCTTCTTATTTCAATTGTGACCCTCATTCTTTTAATTATTCTTTATTTATTTTGAATCCTTTTTTTATTATTATTTTTTCAAATTCATTGTTTAGTATTTTATCTTATATGGTACTTATATCAAATTTGATCATCATTCTTTTGATTATTAATTTTTTTAAAATTTGTTTTTCAATTTTATCCCTTATTATTTGATTTAATTTTTATGTTAGTTTTGGCCTATATTATTTTAATTTATTTTTCCTTTGTTCTTTGTTCTTTTTTTTATTATTATTATTTTAATTTCATCATTCAATATTTGATTTGTCTAGAATTGAGCTTCATTAATTTTTTCAGTGCGGTGACCTGAGTTATAGGTATGAAATATTAGCCTGGATTGAAATCAGTCTTTTTTTTCTACTCTTTTTTTGCACCAATTTTATTGTTTGATTCATCATTCAACATTGCATTTATTAATTATTAATCTTATTCTTTTTCCCTCTATTTTTTTCACACATTTCCATGCTAACTCAAATTGGCTGAAGGTCACTGGTATGAGATGTTAGCCTGAGTTAACATCAATTTTCTTTTTAATTTTTTTTAAACCTATTTTGTTTCTCAATTTCAGCTTTCGACATTCAGTTTATTAAATATGGATTTTTAAAAAACAAAATTCTATATTCTTTCTATAAAAATATCAAGACTTTACGTTCTAGGTCATGAGTTTACCATGCTAACTCGATTGGATCAGAGCTTTTTTTTTTCAATTGTTTTTATCTTTTTTCTTTAGCATTAAGGTCTATAACTTGAGTAATAATTTTTTTTGTGCTTTAAAACACATTAACAACACTTTAATATCATTTTTTAAGGTTACAAATGATATTGACTTGGCCTAAGGTGATGTCCGAGCCACTTATCTAGTAACAAACATATTGTAAGCAATTATAATTCAAGGTTTTTTGTTCAAAACATTTTAATTTGTCTCTGTCTCTCTTAAAAAAATTTAATGTTTTATTTTTTTTATTTACACACATGACAAAAAGAGACTCATTTTATGTTCATAAATTTTAGAGGGATTAGCTCAATATATCTTTATATATTTGGCCTCATATTAAATCTATATCTATAATTTTAATTTCTTTCAATTTATTCTTATATTTTAGTTTCATTCTTCAATTTACCCCTGTAGATATTATCATGCAAATTGATGAAGATATTCTCATATGATAAAATTCAAATCCAATCTATTTTTTTTTTATAAAAAAACCATGAAAAATAAATAAATTTTAACATCATATGACAATTCCTTTTATATTTATTTTTTAATAAATTAGGTGGGTTTGAAAGTTCTCAAGTAATGATATTTTCGTTAATTTACATAGTAATATCTACTAGAAGGATAGATCGTAGAATGAATTAAAATATAATAATGGATTGGAAGTAATTAAACTTGTATAGAAAGATTAGGGACTAGAACAAAAATATAAGGATATTTTGAGCTAATTTCCCTAAATTTACTATTGACTAGTGCTTGGATATCTTTAATACATAACAAATTAAATCTAAAACATATCATTCTTTAAAAATATTACCAGCTTATTTATATTTGAATCTATATTAGACTTAGATTGTATTACAAAGATTTAGATGTGGATTTTCAAAGTTATTTTACAGCCTTAGATTATATTATATCCATATCTTTATGTATGTTTATATGTAGATTTGTTTTTGCACAAGATGCATTATTTTATTAAAAATAAATTTATATATTTTATCATATACACTAGAAATTACAATTATAAAAATTATAGAGTTTTTTTCATCCACTTGAAAATTTAATCGTTTTTTTTAACAAATATCACAACTTTCTAAAAAGTCAAATATAATTATTGCACTTTTCATTTATATTCTATCAAATTCCCAAGTATTTTGTAAGTTTTACCTTATTTGTTTTTGGCTATTCTGTATATTCTCATTAGCTTTAGGTGAAGAAATAAAACATGGAGAACAAAATATTGTTTATAAAAAAAGGATAAAAAAGAAAAGAAAAGGGAGATAAAAGAAAAAAATACGTGTAATTGAAGATAAAGGCAAAGAAGAAAAGTGTTTTGATAAAAATATAAAAAAGAACATATAAAATAAAACTAGTGTTAAAAATTGATCCAAATTGAAAATAATTAAACATCAAGCTCCAAAGTGAAAACTCAACTAAAGACAAAGCCTTGAGAGAATGTATTCATAAAACCTTAGGAAGTTTCAAGAAAATCCTATGCTCCTAGCCAAACAAACCATAGGCTAGGAATATAAATACAACACCTTTTCTTTTACTTTAGACAAAAAAAAAAACCACTTAATAAAAAAAACTGAAAATATTTTTTTTTCCTTTTCTCTCACATATCATACTATCCATTTCTTTTTTTTTTCTTCTCTTCATTGTTGTTTTTTTTCCTTTTATTTTTCTCTCCAACTGCCATATATCAAGCCATCATGAATAAAACCACCAAGCACCACCCATCAAGCCATCAACCATAAAACCTTTGAGAATCACGAACCATTAATCTCAAATCCTCCAATCTACCTATACCTCCAACCATAAAGAACTAAAATTAATTTCCTCATAAATGGTGGCAATGAGCAGCAATAACAATAGTAATGCTAGACATTAGAAAAACAATATAATGAGCAACAACAAGTAGTAACGATGAAGAATAGTAGTACGACAATTATTGTATATCGATCTCCTAACCCAAAGAGTTGCAAGCTACACAACCACCAAAATTGAGAGGAGAGAAGTGTCTTTGAGCCACTTAAGCTAGCATATTCTGACAAAAAATGTTGTTATATCTCTACAAATGCCCTTACAACTCTTTCATAGTTTATTCTTTTTTCTTCAGCTAATCCTAGTTTTAATTTTATTTTGTTGTTTTTTTCTTCATTGTCTTTTGCTTTTGTGTGTGTGTGTGTGTGTGTGTGTGTGTATCTTTTACTTAGTTGTGACCTGTTCATAACACCTACAAAGGCTGGAGACCATTATGGTTCTTTAAACATATAAGGATAATTATCAATACACCTAAAAAGGTTTGAAAGGATGAGTTATGCAATTTTTGGTTAAGTGATTTCAATTTTATTTATGTATATGATATAGATTTCAAGGTTGATTTTAGCTTATTTCTATGATCTTGTATTGTTAACATCACATGAGTTTGTTTGTTTGTGTTTCTAAATTCTAGACCTTAATGTTTTGGTTATTTGTTTTTGTAGCTACGAGATGCGTGTCTTGTGTTGCCAGGTTAGTTTTGGTTTGATATAATCCTTTTATATGATATAATCCTTTCATACTAATATTTGAGTTTGGTCAATTAATCCTTTTACATGCATAATGAGAGTAAGTAGAGCTTAAATGTCAATTTCATCATGATAAATCGAAACCAACTCTAGCCTAATAGCTTCTTCTCTATTATTTTGAGTCTTATACTTATTTATAATAAAAGCAAAAATCAAGCATCTTCTTATGCTCAAGTTCTCAATCATTTGAATTCTAAGCCTTACTGACTTGCTAGCTTAGACCTAATAACAAATATATTTAATAGGATTAAACAACTTGGCAAAAAATATGACCTATATAATGAATTTCCAATAGATTAAAAGCAAGTACAATAGCTTGTCTAAGGTTAATCTCTTTGAGTGATTGTTATCCCATTATCTTGCCATATATGTAATCACTCTCTCATTACAAATTCTATGTAGACTAGTTTATAAGTGTACTAGTTTTCTTTAATTTAAGTGGTAAATTCTTATCCTTTTACTTCTCCATGTTCATCTAAATTTATCTATACAAAAACATGACAACTAAATTAGGGATCATGTGATGGTTAAGCTATAATTGTTTATTTTTTAGATCATGTTATTTGTATTTCGAGCATTCTTCTTTGATTTAAGAATTTTTTTTCCTTGATTGTCTGGTCATTTTAAGTTTCTTACTTTGCTTTACTATTTGCTTTTATGTTTATTTGTTTTGATTTATTATTTACTTTAAGCTTTTGATTGCTTTGATTTTTATATGTTTTTGCATGTTTTAATTAGCTTTTGCTTTATTGAGTACTAAGCTTGAATTTGTTTATGTTCTTATTGCTTAATGTTTTTTCTTCATGATTACATGTGTTTGAACATTTATATATATACCTTTATTTTTTACTTAGTTGATGAGATTAGATATGGAGTAATGTTCATACACACATTTAATTTACTTTTGCTTTATTGAGTACTAAGCTTGAATTTATTCTTGTTCTTATTGCTTGCTGTTTTTTTCTCTATAATTACATGTGTTTGGACATTTATATATATACCTTTGTGTTCTACTTGGTTGATGAGATTAAATATAAAGTAATGTTCATACATACATATGACAATACTTGGTCACACGTACCCCTTTTTAAGTTAAAAGTAGAGAACTATAGTGCCCTAGTAGGGTTCACCTTAGACTAACTGTAAACCCTCGATTATAATTTTTCTAGGTTATTTTTCTCAAAACATAACAATAATCCCTCACATCATTAATCAATTTACAATGAAATTTACACATTAATTTCATCATCATTTCATATAATTTATATAAATTCCAATACATAACTTCAACTCAAAATGTAAATTGTAACATCTCTTATTTCTTTCCAACATTAAGGGGTATGTCACTTTCAGCCATACAATGCTTCAAAAGGAGTCATTCCTATAGTGGCCTAATAACTATTGTTATACGTGAATTCCACCAGAGGCAAGTATTTTTCCTCACGATATTTGTTGTTCAATATATGTTATAAATATTATGGTTGTGATGATGATGATGTTTATGGGATTGAGGCCTAGGACGATTGGGTCGTAATTGAGTTATGAGATGTGAGATAGTAAAAATGTAAACAAGGTATATGTCGATAACTTGAAACTTCCCGGTATAAGGGAGACTTTGCCGAAATTTTGATGGAAATTTTGATGGATTTTTATATGAGAATTGTATTTAAAAAATTACCTATATTTTTATGTACCAAATTGTATGAAAATAACTATAAATGCATATAAAAGTATGGGGCGTTACATTAACACTCCTAACATATTGACTTTCTTGAGAAAATTACCTTGTGATGTGATATCTAAAATGATTTTCTTTGATTTTATACCATAACACCTAATAGGTCTTAGATCACCATTCTATAATTTATAATCTAAACAATGAAATACTCTTTTTTAACAATATAGGTTAGTCAACTTATCCCTACAATTAGTAACCTGGAATTAGCTTTTAAGATCTTCCAATTAGGGACATCATAGGCAAGTTTGATGCAAATTCATTCTTAATCTAATATCATATGTGCTTATAAGATTTTAAATATGCATGATAAGAATGTCTAAGTTATAAGTCATCGCCATAAACAATTCTAACTTAATCCAAAACTCTAACTATAACATAAAGAACATTTGTAGAGATAAGGATTTAAGAGTACTTTGCTTAATATTTCTCAATTTCAAACTATGATTAATGATACCGGGGAACCACTCAAAAGTTTGAAGAAGTTAGACTCTCATAACTAGGAATTCATTGGCATATATTATTGTCCAAAACACCTATTTAAAAGCTTACCATCAAGATATTAACATGATTTCGGGATCCATCTTATAGGTGTTTTATTTTGAACAAACATCAATAATAACTTCAAATTCGTTATCCATTATACACAATATATTTGCATCATCATAAGATTGAGGTAGCTAATTGAATTGGTAAGCTTCTAAATAAGGATGAGAATCAAGAAAGTGAAAACAAGAAAAATGTTCTAATAGTTGACACTAGAAATTCTAAGAATAAGTATTCGAATAAAATTAAAAGACTCTAAAACTGGTTCTAAAAGAGGTTAGAATCTTAGTGCTTGAAATCTTTAGTCTAGTATTGTTTCCATTTACCATTATAATAATACCCTCAATTGACACTTATAAGCCATTGATTGATATTGAGGAAACTAGTTTGCTTAAATTAGTGTCTATAATTGGTCCTAAAAAACAATGATTGATTAAGGTTTATTTGCACTAAGAAATCCTTGATGGGTACTCAACTTAAAGGCTTATAGGTTTAGAAAGAAGATATTTTAAATTTTAAAAATAAAAGAACCGAAGCACTTATCCTCAGTAATATTCAGGGTAACAACTTATTATATGTCTATTTATCTTAAATAGTATAAATGAATAGCAAAATTATTAATCTTGGCATTTAGCAAAATCTTTTCTCTTTTTTTTTTAACAAAAGAAAGAAAATATTTGAAAAGATTTGGTATGTAGGACTTTAAAGGCCTTTTGATATGGAATGAAACCCTAATAGATCTTGCAAACTAGTTGCAAAGCCCAAAATGAATGCATGCATGACTAATTTTAGATTCTTGTTGAAAACCAATGGGGAAATATTGCTTGACAAATTCAAAATTAAGAGCAATAGCATAATATAACCGAATATGATAGTGCCAAAGATGATAAAAGACATATCATATACAAGATGCAAATTAGTAAAGATTTTAGCCAGAATAGAGGAAAAGATAAAAATTGGACAAAAAGAATTTCTAAAAGATTAAACTTATAAATAGATATTTCTTTTGGAACACCTACTTTGGGTTGGGTTCAGAATCTACTAACTCAAAATAGAAAAGCTAAACTAAAATATACAATACAATCTATTATGATGTAGGCACACCAAGAGAACAATTTTAAAGTTACAGTAAATCACCCAGGATAAGATTAATCCAAGCAATACATAGGTTTTCATAGCATGCTCATATTGTATAACAAGGACAAAGCCAAATTGTTCGAGCAAGGAATTTAATAGCAAAAGGTACAAGGTTACATATTTAGAATCAAATAGCTACCATATATTCAATGGTGTTCACAGGTAATGAACACTAAAACCAAACCGGTCTCAAACTCATTAAAATAAACGAAGAGAAATTTTTAAATCACAAGTACATAGGTGTAGTAGGATGCCAATAAAGTCCCATAAACATGGTTTCACAAACATTTAATAAAAAGTTTACCCAGAATGTCTACACAAAAAAGTAAAACCACTAACTAAAAGAGGAAGTAGCACATGACTTGCACATACAAACACAAATAACTCAAGCATGCAGATAAATCCACTTAACATACATAAAAAAAATACATTCTTAAACAAAATCATAAACTAGGGAAGGTATACCTAGATAGTTAAAGGGAAGATTCTACTAGACTGAGCTATGGGGTTGGACTCCTAGTGGTGACAATATTGCTTCCTCTAACGATTCTTTTTTCAAAGTCTTGGTCTTTTTTTTTTACTCTTTTTTATTACTTTGAATTAAAACCTAAAAACCCTAACTCTCCTTTTAATTTTGTCATTGTTTTTTCTCTCTTAGTAATTGTTCTTCGCTCTTTTTCTTTATATATCTTTTAAACCCTAACTAACCTACTATTTATAGTGGAGGGAGAATAACATAAATTGGACAGCTTAAAGAACTATAGGCCCTAGGATTAAAAAAACACATCTTCACCATCCAAGAGTGAAGACAAACAAATGACATCAAGTGAGGCTGTACAAGGATTATAAACATATTTTCACATGATACACAACAAGAAAATCACCAAGGGTGAGAGTGCTGTGCAAGTTGTAAGCTTGTCTTGACTCGAAGGACATAACCAAACTCTAAACAACCCCAAAATTAGTGAAATTGACATCTCAATTGGGTTGAACGATGCCTATATCAGTGAAAATGATAAGAGGTGGTGGGACTTGGCTGAGAGAAAGGTTGTTTATATGTGACTAGGGTTCATCTTTTATCTTTAAAGAAAAATACGAAGAGAACATCTGAGAATTTATACCAAGGGCTCAAAACGATAATGTTTGGCGTGGTTAAAGTTTAGAATCGTCCTTAAATTTCAATGTCTTTTCATTATTAATCCTCTTGAACTTTTAATTATACAGTCAGAGACAATTCAAACCAAACCAATAAATTATCTCAATTAGGTCTTTGGGCGAAATTAAATAGGCCCCTCAATTTCTTTATTTTTTCATTATGGTCTATGCATTTTTAAATATCTTTAATTGAAGCCAAGAATAGCTATAAAATCTAAAATTTCTTCAATTAAGCCCCTGTCAGAATTAATGAGACCTCTCGAGTCATGTCAATTTAGCATTTTGGTCCTTAATCTTTAATCATTTTAATTTTAGCCAATTTCTCTTTAATTATAACCCTTAAAGTGCATCTCAAATAATTTTAGAGATTTGTTTTGTCCAATTTAAACTTGAGAAAGTTTGGAAAGCTTGTAAACATATATACTTTTATTTTCTAGGAAAATATTTTGAAGGTTGAGGTAAAAAATTAGGTTATAGCATCCTTAGCTCCACTTGTCCATTTATAAGTTGTGTTGCAATTCTTTATCTTAGTGAGCTCTATATTAGACAAAGCTTAAAACAATGTGCTCATTGTCTTTACATTACAACTATAATTTCTATTTTGGTTATCAATCCACTCACTAATAAGTTTATTAAGTTTATTGGTTTGATCATTATATATTTGTCAAACTAAAAATATAGTTATATGATTTATTAATTATTTAAGATTTCGTATTTGAAGTCTGGTTAATCGATTATTTTACGAAATTATATATGATATGATTAGTTGATTTTCCATTCATATGTCTTAGGAGTTGTGTCAAGTATGGTCATCTAATTCACTAGAGATCTTTCATGTTTTAGATATAAGTCCAAAGCTTTTTAAAATATTTTAGGGCTAATTTTTAAAGAGTTAAGTTAGACCCTAAAAAGCTTGAGTCACAGTAAATATAACACCTAAGAGTCATCTTCATGCAAAAGTCACATCAATGTGAAAGCAAACACCAACTTTTCAAGAGTTAAATTAGGCCTTAAAAAGACATGATCAGTCGCAGTAAATAAAAAAATAAAACGGATCTTGAAGTGAAAGGCATGATTCCAAGTTCCATGTAATTTCAAGAAATATCAAATAATAATGAGCTTCTATGAACATAAACTCAGCAAATAATGGTTTGATTTTGTTAGAACCAGGAGAAATGCAAACCCTTGAGCGAGCCAGGTCCTCTCACTAATGAAACAAAATCACTTGCTCGACGAAGAGAAAAGAGACAAGAGACAAGAATGGTTTGTTAAAGATTTGAAACTTTGATTATTGAAAGCTTAACCCTTCTGCAGTTTACGTATTTTGTTTTCACCTAAAGATCCAGCTTGCGGGGGAGAGGGGAGAGGGGAGAGGGCGATAAGAAGCACGTGCACATCACTATAAGAGGAAGGAAGCACATAAGAAGAGGCAGTTTCGCTTGACGCATTCTTCCTTCTGTGGTCAAAGATGAAAAAAGAAACTGAGAGCAAATTACAAAGACAGTGAAACATGAAAAACAAAACGTTAAAAATAAAAAAATAAAATAAAAAACCAACCACCTTCCTTTGCCTTGCTTTGCTCTCCTTTCTTTTCTTCTCTTTTTTTATTATTAATTAACAACATCAATGGATGGATGGATTCCACCATTAAAATTCCTCAAAACAATCACTCTCTCTATCTATTTTTGTTAGAGAGAGAAACATCAAAGAATAATACTCCCCCCAAATCTTTTTCGTGTTTTATCATCATAAAAATAAATAAAACCACGGATAAATAGAAGATAGAGAAAGGTATAGAGTGTTTTACTTGAAAGAGAAAAAAAAAAACCCTTGAGATTTGAGCTTTTCAGTGAGAGAAACTGCTGCTTCTTTACACTGATCTGATCGGCAGCAGTTTTATCCGTGGGATAGAGAATTCAGCTGTTTAAGGTGAGACCCACAAACAAAGAAAGTCTTTTTTTTTTTTTCCCTTTTTGAAATCTGTATTGGTTTGATTTGATGGGATAGTTGAATTTTGATTTTGGATAAAGATTGATGCTTTTGACTTCATTGCTTGGTTGGATCTGTATCCTTTCTGGGTTTTTCTTGCCTTTGCTTCTCGATTTATCGCATGTTAGATTTGATGTTTTTTTTTTGTCAAGTCCAATATGTTGTGACTTGTTAGGATTTGAAGTTGTTGTTATTAGTTAGTTGCAGTTTGTGTTAATCAACAACTTGTTTTTGACAAAAAAAATTCTTCTTTTTTATTTGCTTTAATTGATTGATGCAGCAGAAGGAAAACCAACCCAGTTTTTGTTTTTTAAAAAATGGTTTTTAGAGATGTTATCAAGGAACCAAAAGTGAAGGTGGAGAGGCCAGGCTGTGATTCATCGGTTATGGTTGGCTTGCAAAATTGTGTTATTTCGCAGCCTCCTGTCAACTTAGAGCAAGACTTGGAGTTTCTTGAGAAGAATTTGCATATACTGGATTGTGTTTTCTCAGGGAGAAATAATACCAATTCAGAAAATGTTGGAATTGGTTTGTTTGAGAGGGAGAGTTTGAATGCTGATTATGAACCTATGGACACGGGAGAGAATCGCGATGGGCATGCATCGGAAGACAGTCTCTTGCCTGGTCTTTATGATGATGCTGCAATGTATATTTTGGCTTGGAGTTGCAGATCGGATTACCCCAATTTGGCTTTGCTAAATAAGAAATTCAAAGCATTGATTGAAAGTGGGTGTTTATATAAAGTGAGGCGGCAGCTTGGGGTCATTGAACACTGGATTTATTTAGCTTGTATTTTGATGCCTTGGGAAGCTTTTGATCCTGCAAGGGAGAGATGGATGCGGTTGCCGAGGATTCCTTGTGATGAATGCTTCACGTATGCAGATAAGGAGTCTCTTGCAGTAGGGACTCAGCTACTTGTTTTCGGGCGTGAGTTGTTAGGGTTTGCTGTTTGGATATATAGCTTGCTTACCCATGACTGGTCCAGATGCCCTCCAATGAACTTGCCCCGTTGTTTGTTTGGTTCAAGCAGCCTTGGCGAAATTGCTATTGTTGCTGGAGGAAGTGACAAAAATGGATGCATTATGAGATCTGCTGAGCTTTATAACTCTGAAGTCGGTACTTGGCTTACATTGCCAGATATGAACTTGCCCCGTAAGCTGTGTTCAGGCTTTTTTATGGATGGAAAATTCTATGTCATTGGGGGCATGTCAAGCCAAACGGATTGTTTAAGTTGCGGTGAAGAGTATAACCTTGAGACAAGTACATGGAGGAGGATAGAGAACATGTACCCTCTTCCCAGTGCAGGCCATCCTGCAATGCGTTCTCCTCCACTGGTCGCTGTTGTAAATAATCAACTTTATTCTGCTGATCAAGCAACCAACGAGGTCAAGAGATACAACAAAACTAATAATTCTTGGAGTGTTGTGAAGAGGTTGCCAGTTAGGGCTGACTCTTCTAATGGCTGGGGATTAGCATTTAAAGCATGTGGTAGCAGCTTATTGGTAATTGGAGGGCACAGAGGTCCTCAAGGTGAAGTTATTGTTCTCCATACTTGGGATCCTCAGGACAGAAGCACTGGCAGATCAGAATGGAATGTTCTTGCTGTCAAGGAGCGAGCAGGTGCCTTTGTGGCAAACTGTGCTGTAATGGGATGTTAATGCTCTCTTTCATCCCTATCTTTGGTGCAAACCTTTGACTTACAGACAAAACCAAATGTTAAATTGATTGCGAAGGTGACACTTGTTTTGTCATTATCATTTTTATCGAGAATTTTACAATGTTAACCTGTACTTTATTTCTATTTTGATGCTTATTGATTTCATGGCACATGAAAGATGGTTTGTTATCCCGATGTGATTCCCACTGAAGCAGGATCTTGAGAGGAAGAACTTGAAGGCACAGTCCTTACCTTCAGTATTTTTTATATGAAGTGGCTGCTCTCAAGACGTAAACCTGGACACATGTGATACCATGTGATTGTAAGCCCATAATTATCTATTTGTAGCGTTCTGTATTTCAGTTGTAAAAGGTAATCAGATGATCATAATTGACCACACGTTGGAAAATCTTTATGATTTGGTCTGGATCTCATTATGCTCATTTCTTTTCTTTTTTCTTTTTCTTTTTCTTTTTCTTTTTCTTTTTTTTAGGAGGTGCTCTGATTTTGTTTATCCTCACGGATTTTTTTTTTTTTTTGTGGTTTCGTTGTTGAATAGTATTTTTTTTTTAATCCATTCATAATGTTAGAGTTATCTTTATGGCTGTTTCATGCCTTGCTTTTGTGGTTATGCTCCTTCTCTTCCCGGCATTAAATTTAATTTCTTGAAACTCATGTTGGTTCATTTCTGTGGATAGCAATGGCTTGAAACTTGGTAGGAGAGGGTATATTTTTCTGATGCGGAATTTCATTAAAAAAAAGCTCTGTTGAGAACAGGGTCAGCACTGTGAGTGTAGAAAAACTAACAAGTCTGTTTGAATCCTCAAAAGAAGCTTGTGTTTAGAGGATTTCTCTTGCATCTCAATGATAGCACATGAAAACCTCATGGTACTATAGTAGTCTAACTTGCCGTACCAGAGTATAACTGGATGATGATGTCCAGAGAGTTGGGGAACAGTAAAATCTGGGAAAACCTCTTTCAATGGTGTGGCGCCATGGGAACATGGGCATGGTATAACTGCTCTAAGAAATATACTCTGGACATTTTAGATGGAAGTCAGTTTATTCTTACTGGAGGGAATGAAGAAAACGGTGGCTATTGGAGGCCTTTGTGGAAAACTTTGCCGTATAAGTTTTGGCAGATCAGTGAGCTGGAGATTGCACAAGTTTTGCTGGGTCTGATTTCATGGAAGAAGCTTGTAAAGTTTCCTAAGTGGTTGATGGAGCTTGTTTCTTATCGTAGGAGAAGCTCTGGCATTGACAAATGTGCTGAGTGAAAGTGGTTAGACATTCGGTGAAGATAAACTTCGGATTAAATTGAGGCATTTGAGAATTCTGGAAGCCATGTCTCCACTCTAATTGTGTTCTTGGTAGTTTTTTGTTTAGATAAAGAAAGTGTAATTGATAGCTTGTCATGTCATCTGTTTTGAAGTTGTTTTCTAATATTTTAAGAAGACAAAAAAATGTAATGTTCTTTTAGTGGTATCTTGAGATTAAAAAGAAATCTTCTTTCCTAACAAAACCAAACTGACAATGACAAAAATGCGATGACGAAGGTAGAATTGCTTGTAATGAGATATTACACACTCAGCATGACTTGTAAGAAAGATGACAAATTTGATATAAATAAGGTCCTTTACTTTTTTCCATGTTCATTGAAATAAATAAATAAAATTGACAGTGTCTAAATAATACTAATACTAATACTAATAATAATAATAATAATAATAATAATAATAATATGACAGGGTCATTTGAGATTTTCTACTTTTATCTTGTTTTTTTTTATTTGAGCAAATTTTGGAGTATCTAATAGGAGAGACTGGTTGAATCTTTAAAAAATAAAAATTAAGGGAGTTGTAAATAGGGGTATAATAATAATAATAATAATACTAATAAAGAATAAATTTTCTGTGTGCCGTCTAATCTTTAGTTTGTGACTCTTTCAACTCACCACCACAGAGGGCAGGGCATGGTCCGGTTCTTTCTGCAGGACAGTGATGCCATACAATGGTTGCTCGCCTGAGAGTGTTTCAAGAAATTATAGTGTTTCAAGATAATTACTCTGCTTTTGGGAGGAAAAAAAGGGCCTTCTTCCCTTCACCCCTGTACTTGCCTCAAAGATCTTTCAATTGCCGCCTCGAGGTCTTAACATTCCATTTGCAGGACGGCCGTCACTGACTGAGAGGAGAATCGCTTTCTTTTTTCTTCCCCACTGAAATGAAAAGAAAACAGCCTATTTTGAGGGGGGGTGGTCTACTCTGCACTGCTTCTTAGCAGAAGTGGCATGGTACGTCCCTTCAGAAGATAATGATTGGGGTGGGGTGCCTCTGCGTAAATTTCACTCCCTCCCACCTCTGATGGGACGGGACAGTTTCGATGCTCTTTTGCTTTTTCATTAATGTTTTTGCTTTTTCAAAGTAGGTATCGGATGCCATCACAGTAGAAGCTCATTTATTTATTTGCTTTTTAGCAGCAAATGTCAATCAGTTCTTGCTAGCATGACCTGTCTGAGTGTGATCGATCCAGCCATTTCTTACGAGTCATCCAGTGACAACCGGCGAGCCTCAACATCGGCGGCGGTCACCGCTCCCAGGTCTAATTTTCAATCAAGGAACAATCAAATAAATAAATCAGACTTTTCATAAACACCATCATTGACTACAAGCTGAAAAGTCACGGCTCAGGATTGGCAGTGACCCAGATCGTTGAGCCACAAGGTGTCATTTTCATTCATGGAATAATATAATAATCAGACACAAACATTCATAAAGTTGACCACGACGTTAATTTCCCATTACACATGTATCATATGCACACAACAAATGGCATACCAAAATCCTACGGTGGTACAGAGCTGCTGCTGTTGACCTTGGAAACAAAATCTGTCTCGGGCGCCTTAAAATCGTTTTTAACCTGCAATAAGCTGTCAACAATTAATTACTCTACCTGGATAGGAAAACATTATAAATGTCTTTAACGAGGCAAGTAGCTGTGACCCCAGCAAGGATGGTCAAACATCTCAAAGGATCTGGACATTAAAGTAATCTAAGCATTTATCTTCGAGGTGTCAGAATGAAATGCACAACTTGAACATTTTGCAGTCATCCCAAAAATAATAATTAGAGAGAGAGAGAGAGAGAGAGAGAGAGAGAGAGAGCATTGCACACTACTAATTACGAAGAAACCAAAATAGGTGTGAATAATAGAGATACCGTCACTCCAATGGTGATTGTCCTATTGCCCTTTTCTTTTGATGCGTGCATGCGCACATTTTCTATTTCTAATTAGACAAGTTGTGGTACACAGCTAATGCAGAATCCAAGGAACATCCTTGGCTGGGGTGATCTACACGCCTCCACCTCCTTTTCCAGTCACAATTTATGCCCTTTAGCAATAAGTGGAATCTGCCAGACTAACCCGCTACCCATAGAATATCTACTAGCCGGTATCATCTTGACATGCCAAAATACACGTGTATTCTTGCATGCTAGCCACTATTCCATCAATTTGCTTTGATAATATCATTGAAGATAGAAGAACATCAGAAACTTTTAGAGCCCCTTCATGCAAAACTGCTGAAATCTAGACGTCAAGATCACCCCACCAAGGACTCTTCGTTTCTGACACTAACTTTTCTGTCAGAAACTGGTATCCTCCAAAACAATTAAAGAACAGTTTTGGCTGGTCTTGCATTTGTGATATTGAATAACCAATGGCATGACTGAATGACCCATTTATGATGATAAAATTGGCAACAGTAAAATACTTTCACATAGCAATTAGTGTATGAAATCAGTTTGACTCATTTCACCACTAATCTATCCAAGTTCATTCACTAATTCAAGCACAACTAACATGACCAAACGATTGAAATGAATTGCAAAACAGAACTCAACTCTGTTCCTCAAATTTGTTTTAGCTTATTTCAATTTTGTTATCCTCGGGAATATATGAGACATGGAATGCTAGTGTGCTCATGATAAAAAGCTGGTGCGTATCCTAATCTTGCAGTCAGCTAGCAGCAATATGTTATTCATAAACAACTTTTTATTAGAACAGTATAACCAAAGGTGGACCAGTTTACTTTAAAGTGATGAAAAGGAAATCCAGTGCATGGGAGTCTGAAGAAGCGGGTACCTAGTTTGGGATTGTAGTCATCATCTTACGAGTATGCTTCCTGCATGACAGACATGTAGTAGCAAAATACATGGTCTGTGTATGGAGTACTCGGCATGATAACTCTAATATAATGATGAGGTTACTGTATATGCAAGAAACACAGGAGGGTTCCAACCACCGTAAGTGTTTTTCAGGCGATGCTAACTAAGGACTGGTACTGAGGAAGGAAGACAGACAACTCTCTTCCTTTAAACACACGATGGCAGAAAACAATTTGATTTGTCTCATGCATTTTGCCATTTTTCAACTTTTTTCTCATAGCAAGCATAGAACACAAACCCAGTGACACCAAAAATGGATTGTGTATTGATTATGACACTACATGAAAATCTCTAGCTTCCTAAATGTCTAATGTCAAATTTGAAGTTTCTTAAAATCTGGTCATCCAACAGTACACATTTGGGATGAGACGTATAATGCAGGATAAAAGAATGATTCATTTAGCACATACTTACGCAATGTATGTATCAATCAATTGGGTGTTTGTCAGCCTGGCGAGACGTGTAATGTGCAGAAAGCAAAAGAAGAGAAAGGAAAGCACTTGCTACAAAGATCGCATCAAACCACCGGTGATAGAAGTCAAACTGAATTTCTCCACCCAAGACAGCTGTTATGGTTATCCTACCAATAGACACCAGTTCAAACAAAATTAATAATGCTTTGAAAGCAGCCGACTCAAGCAAAAAATAACTAACAAGTAGCACAAACTAATCTGTATTCGTGTAATCTTTTCACTTTGCATTTGCATTGTTGCTTTAATTTAAGAAAAGATCAGGTGGGGGAGATTTTCAGAAACTAAAAGGTTTCAATAATCTGATTCCAAGCAAGATCATAGAATGTGTGGTTACATGCAGAGCATAAACAGTTCACAGTACAAAAATTGTTGTAAACTGAAAACAGGCAAATCTATGAGCCATCAAGAATAACTTGGGGGTTTCAAGATTACATATTTTGGCAATGCAAGACTATTTAAGCAACCACATTAAAGACTATTTGAGATGCACTAAGGACATTTCAGAATTTAGGAAATTGGGTCCTCAGCTTGATATCCAAAAGATGTTCTGCAGTTTCTTTCACAGATATACAAAAGAAGGGGAAAATGCTAAAGGCAAGCTAGCTGCTAAAGAACTGATCATGCACTGCATAAATTCTTCTAATTGCTGGGAAATTGTGTCACAGCTGCAATTTTGACAACTTTCCATCACTGAGAAAGTTATTGTTTCATTATGACAAAATAGGGAATGAGAAAGTTTTCTGGTTTTACTGCAAGGGTGTCCACTTGAAAGCTAAAATTAATAGCATGTTTAAATCAATCACAGAGACAATCACAAATAGATCGTTAACAAAATCTAATATGCAGAATCAGTTATTTGACCTTTCATCAACAATTAACATACCTGTACTCAGTTGCTAAGCTTTTTCTTATCAAAAGTATAGAAGAGACAAAGTACATTCCCATAATTTCAGACAGAAAAAGTACAACATTGCTTGAAGATCCACTCCCAACTCTGGAAACGGCAAAGAAGAACTGCATAAAGCCAAACAACATATGTTAATTACTAAGATAAGCTACTTCTTACTTGCCATCTATAAAACCATCAGCTTCAATAGATTATTGCTAAAAGTTAGTTGAGAACAACTTAGGCATGCATCTGTAGCAGTCAAGTCAAAAAAACTCCACTACTTTAGGCTTGTGCATTGATTTGATCTGGTGAGGACAACAAGTCTAGTTGCTAATCATTATCGTTACAGACTCTCATAGAGTTTGGAGAGTATCTTGTAATATGAATTCAGCATTCACCTGGACTAATTAAAGCCATTCATAGCTTAAGTAATCCATAAGGTGTGGACTCAAATTTGTCCCTCTTTCAGAGGTTCTTTGTTGTCCATTATTTATTCACTTATCCGATAATAAAACAAAGGAAAGAAAAAAAAATACAGAGCCTTGTAGATTTCTCTCTTCAAAGAGTTCATGTCCTATTAAAATCTGTCATGATTAGCAAATAAGGCAAGATAAGTCTCCAATACACAAATTAACAAAACAGGAAATGGAAATCAAAATTACCTTCATGAGATTAGTTAAAAATCCTCGAACTGATATGACCACCAAGATGCCAATGAATAGTAGGGAAATGTACTGTACACCATAAAAATATGAAAGACAACAGCTTCAGCCGTGCAATATTTATTACAATTCTTTTCACAGAAATATCTTTCAGAAGAAACTCTGAAGACTGCATGCAAAAATACACTCTAAACTTTAGTTGATGGTCAAGCAATATTTGCATCACGTGAATATACCTTTCTAAAATAATCTAAAGCATCCACCATGAGCGAACAGTTTATTATGTAGAAGGCAAGAATCATCTTTGAATTTTGTAAGAATGCATAATCAGGAAACAATCAAACCAATTCTCATCATTTTAAAACCAAGAAATTTACTTTAAATTACTATCTGGTATTGCCACACTTTCTCAACATCATGTAAGGTTCACTTATCATTCTCACTTCAGTTAGCTCCAGCAAAAGGACATGATTTAAACTGCCTAAAATCCTACCATAAAACTCAGACCTTTTTGGCAATGCATCACTGACCCAACTGTTGATAGATTAACTTAGTGGCTCTGTCTTGCTGGAATTTTACTTATGTCACTTTATTTATTAAGTTAGTGATCCTACAAAACATAACAAAATACAATGATAACCTTTAATCATTACAAAAGGTTGCAGGTCACAAACAACACATGCTGGGAGCTTGAACAGTGAAAAGTAACATGCAAGTGATAACATGTTTACTATTACAAGCAACATTTATAACCAACCTGCGATAATAATGCAGCATTAATTCCTATGTCAAAGAACTGCAAAAATAAGCTAATAGTCCTTGTCACAGGATCAACTGAGCCAGCCTGTAAAAAGAGTATATTGTATAAGCATTGTGTAAAAAAGTTGGTGTGAAATGATTTAGGATTTGAAATCATACATTGAATTACAAAGTTGAACATGTCAACAAAAGGAATCATTTAGAGGCAGGAATTTACCTCCTTGAATATAACACTTTGCAAAGACTGCACCAAGCAAATAGAGTAATCAGTCACCTTACTTTATTCATGCATTGAATTGAAATTAGAAAAGGAAAAGCATATTAATGAACAGCTAAAAAAGTTCTTTACATTGCCAAGGCAAAAATTATAACATCACATTCAACAGAATTTTGGAATTGAAAACAGTAAAATAAATTATAAAGAAAATTATTGTGTTCACTAAATGGCAGGTTGTAATTTAATGACAGATCAATTGTTTTCTTTGGTTATAGGAGGTAAACCTTAGTTTTTTCACATAAGTGACAGACTTCCACTAATCTCTCATTCATACTACAGAAAACATAACAATTCATCTCACATGAGAAAAGGTAGAACATCAAGAAAAGCGACTCCCTAAATCTGATGCCACTTGACCAGAATCTGAATTTAATAACATTACTGCAGGATTTTGATTAGTTGCTAATCCATAAATTTAGTAAATCATTATGGGCTTGGCGCTTCAAACCCATTACTGGAACTCATTCAACTCACACAGTCGAAGAGCAATTCAAATTCAGATCTTCAAAAAGCACTTCTTGAACATTGTGTCCATAAAATAAAAATTTTGGGTGGCCAATATCCTTTCATTAAATGGGTACAAGATTTGATGAATAATTCAGAACAGCAACTAAGAATTTCATAAAAATAAAAATTTGACGGATTCAAAAGTCCATAAAAATGACAACTCAAACTAATCACAACCAAGGGAAGAATTGAGATTTTTTGTTTTAAAAAAAACAAAATTCATAGATTTGAGGTATGGCTATTGGTTGATGCTTGGGTTCTGAAATTGGAAGTGGAAGCAAAATTGGCAATAAAGAAGACTCGTTGTGTCAATAATACCAGCAGTTTGCAATGAGCAAAAATGTCATCTGAATTTTGTTGTCAAATATGAAATTCAGTTTTATACACTGCACATAGGCATTTTTCTCAAGGAAGACAAATCTTAAATGTCTTGAGTACTTGTTAAATGTCCAAAGATAAATCTTACAACTATTGGAATCTTGTTTATGGGTTAAAAAAGAAAAAGAAACCCTAATTGGTGCCACACTTTTGGGTTTAGTTCAAGCACTAAGGGGTGAGGAGGGATTTGCTAAGGTCCTAGGGAAAATCTTACCGATCAAAATTTATCTACTCTTCTCACAAATCTATCCTTTCTAGGAAATCAACTCATTAAAAAATCAAACCCAGGAATAAAAACACTTATCTGAAACAATTTTAATGGACCTTAAGGTAAAATTTGTCTTCAACCCCCCAGCACACGCACATAGCCCTAAAAAACATGAGTATTAATGAGCAGTGAGGGTTTTTTTTACTATTCATTTCAATTTTATTCCGAGGGAGAAACACAATAGAAACTGAATATCACATGAGATAAATATTATTGCCACACTGGCATGCATAAATCAGTGCACACACAAAAGGCATCCAGAAGATCCTCATTCTTCCATCAAAGAATGTTTTAACCATACCTTGATCATTTTGTACACACAATAAACAGAACATGCATAGCCAAGTAAATTCTGCATGTGACCCCTCCAAGTTCGAGAAAAAGCAGCTGCCTCCTGCAAAGTAAAGGAAGTACAGGTAAAAAAAATTGGTTGTTCACAAAGAGGGAAAAAAACCCATTATAGAGAAATCCATAGATTACAGAAAACACGTTCATTGTTGTTGTTGTTAAAATGGAGATAATTAACACATCCACCTAGTCATATAAGTACCCCATTATCAAGACACATATAAAACCCTCTCTTCAAGTGACCAAACTCCTTTCTCTGAACCTGACTACTATTTTCCCTATCTCCAAATTCACAACAAAATAAATCAAAGACTCAGAACACCCTAATTTCAGCTGTGAAATGGCATATTTTCATCACTTCTAAAGTTTGGCAAGTCTAATAATTCTTAATCAAGATATCTAAAAGTCACAGTTTGACCTGCTAGACATCAGAGTGTCATTTAATGTACTCTCAAGAAGGGTCATGACCTGAAACTCCATCTAATAACTCTCCCACATTTAATAACAAAATATCTCATCCATGAGCTAGAAAGAAATTGAGAATGATCTAGATTTGCTAGAGCCAAAGAGAATATACTAGAAATGAACCTTAGCTTGGCGAAGCTCATATATTTCCAAAAATAGCTGCTTTGAAAGCTCTTCTAAGGCTTCAACCTCTGCTTCCATGGTTTTGATATCTGAAAAGGGGGGGGAAAGCACTCTGTAACTATGAATCATAAGAAGCTTGGGGACAAACTAAAAGTTCAATGATTATATCGTGGATGATAAAACAAAACCCATTACAATACTAAAAACTCTAAGGCCCTATTTTAACTGGAAGGAAAAAAAAGGGAGTAGAGATGAAAAAATGTGAATGGACACAGAAACAGGGAGATGGAATGGGGATTAATGAGAATAGTTAATGAAAGGCCATCATTGTGTTTGATATATAACTGGGATTGCAGTGGCGTTGGCAGTATGGTGAGATAGGGGGTTGGTGGTGGTGGTCATGCTGGTTGTCGGATTTTGAAAGGGGGTTTTTTAGACTGGAAGCGGTGATGGCAGCTGTATGCTGGTGCTGGTGCTGGTGCTGGTGCAACAGTAGATGTGCTCAAGTTAATATTGTTGTTTAGACTGGAAGTGGTGATGGCAACTGTATGGTGGTGCTGGTGCTGGTGCTGGTGCTGGTGCTGGTGCGACAGTAGATGTGCTCAAGTTAATATTGTTGTATTTAAAACCACATCCCATTGTTACAGATAAAAAAAGGCCAAACTCTCGTTCTCATTCT
>Ga0325402_1000898_pt1 | contig 22840 bp, 16 predicted proteins | sample PopdelMetagenome_22_FD_207212 | JGI IMG/M metagenome (GOLD analysis project Ga0325402, IMG submission 207212) | Populus deltoides microbial communities from Bellville, Georgia, United States - Xylem-PdKOR-R3 | ecosystem: Host-associated > Plants > Phyllosphere > Stem > Wood/Secondary xylem...
ATTAATGAACCAGACCTACTACCCTATAGGGTCTGTCATGACCCAGTCTCGGTTGGTGACCCATAACTGGAGTTTTATGACTCCAAATTGAGCAAGACCAATTTCATTAGTTAGTAAACATCCAAAACTACAATTTCTATGATGGAACTTGATCCTAATTCCTTCATTCTCCTACCCAAAATCTCTTTGAAGGTCAAGAGACGAAACTGTCCAGATTCATCACCTTTCCATTTACACACAACACATGAAGTTCTTTACGTTAACAACTCTTACTTCCTTTTTTTTTTCAATTCAAGTCTAAGAACTCAATATAAATTTACATCCAGGCATCAATTCATAATCGACTTGAAATGACTCATAAGACCACGTTTATAATATCTTACCTTGTGCGAATCAAGGCTTCGATCCCTCCTTTTCTTTCTAATGACAGCCGACCCTCCCCTCTTCTCTTCTTGTTCAATTTTTCTTGTTAATCCCTTTCCCACCAGGGTTTATTTTACCTATAACCCTTAATGTGGGATGGGTTATTGAAATTTTGGTGTTTCTCTCTTGATTTGTAAAAAAATAGATATAAAAACTCCCTCTTTTCTTTCTTTACGTAGCTACAGATCTGTTTTTGGTGAGAATAGTAGTATTTATGCTCTATAATTATTCTTATTTGCATTTAGGCCCCATTTTCTTTATGTGTATTCGTTCTTGCCCCCACTTCTTTTTAGTTTAGTTTATTTTCTTTAATTTAATCCAGCCTTGGTTTTTTTTTCTCGGGATTTACAGTATTATACTAAATGTTAATGAACATGAATGGTTGTATGAGGATTAGGAGAGATCTATTATTGTATTGTATTGAACATTAAGTGTCATGAATGGTTGGATGAGTAATACGAAGGATGTATTGTTGTGTTACTAAATGTTAAACTATTATGGAATGTTTGCTTGTGTATTACAAATGATCTAGTATTGTGTTTACTGAAATGTTAAACTATTTCGGAACGCTTATACGAGTATCGCGAAAGGTCTGCCATTATGTTGCAGTGACTTTTAAATTGTTATGAACTGTTTGAATGAGCAATTCAAAGGATTTACCATGTTATAGTGATTTTATAAGACGCTTATGGAACGTTTGATTGGTTGATGATTAGCTTCGGCTAATGACATCCTAAGCGGATGACCAGGATGAACAGATGATTAACTTTGGCTAATGGCATCCGAATGGATGACCGAGACAAGTGATTAATTAGCTTCGGTTGATGGCATCCGAACGGATGACCGGGACAAGTGATTGATTAGCTTCGGCTAATGGCATATGAACGGATGACCATGATGAACAAATGATTAGCTTTGGCTAATGGCATCTGAATGGATGACCGGAACAAATGATTGATTAACTTCGGCTAATGGTATCCGAATGGACGACCGGGACACATGATAAATTAGCTTCGGCTAATGGCATCCTAAGTGGATGACCAGGATGAATAAATGACTAGCTTCAGCTAATAACATTCTAAATGGATGACTGGGATGTACAAATAATTAGCTACAGCTAAGGGCGTCCAAATTGGATGCCCGAGGTGAACAAATGATTAGCTACGGCTAATGGCGTCCAAAGTGGATGACCAAAATGAATAAATGAGTATTCTCGGTTAATGACACCCTAACTGGATGACTAGGATAAATAAATGACCAACTTCGGCTAATAGCATCCTAAGTGGATGACTAAATGATTGACTTTGGCTAAGGGCATCATAAGAGGATAGTCAAATTTGAGAGTTATGAGTTAATTTGAAGAATTGATGCATTCATGTAAACTATGTTTTGTATATACCAAGTATATGAAAGAACTACGATTGTTGTGCTTTAGCAAAGAATAATGTTGGTTCGGCTAACGATATTCGAGATGAATGACCGGGTTTGAGTATTGTTATTAGCCTCGGTACTTGGCGAATTATTAATGGTGGTATTTACATAAGTAAGGAGAAATGAAAGAATTATGCTCTTTTGATTCATGAATGAAATGTAACGTTAATATTCTTTACTATGTTTCTTTTTAATTGCCTATAATGATGGAAATTATCTTGTGCTATAACAGGTACATCATACCAATATGGCGCATGAGGAAATTTGTTTCACGTCTCACACATTTTGAAAAAGAACTATATATTCACGTTGTCGCACCCTCGCGGCGGAGCGCGACGACCTTCGTTTGGTTTCGGGGTCTTTGTTGTTTGTGTAAAAGGGAGTCGACATCTAGTATTTTGGTCACTAGGAACCCTAACTGGTCTTTGAGAGATTCTAAGGCAAGGGACTGGTTGCGTAAACAGAAGATATTAGCACCCTTAGTACGCCCTACCTAAGGTAAGCTGCATGGTGTTTGGTTTGCTTTATAATTGCTATGGTGTTGGTGTTTTCTAATCCCATCAGTTTTTCTAGGTTTGATTCAAACTAAATTTATTAACATAGAAATCCAAGGAGATTCCATGTGCTTTGCAAGCTCATTTTTTCCTTGGTATTTCAAGAGTTTGTGACTCGTAAATCGCAAGGAGGAGGGACAAAAATTTATAAATCTAGGGTGCTTTAAAAACCTATTTTTTTTGTCTTGGTGTTTTATACTCTCACGGCTTGTAAACCGTGGAGTAAAAAATTGAAATGTCCTCGATTATAATCAAGGCTTCTTTCAAGGATGTGTGCGAATTTATTATTCTTAGAAAATTATTTTGGATATTTACCACTTCGGGTTTTTTTATCCAAATATTAACAGTGAATAATAACAAATTATTCCTAATAATATTTTGGATATTCGTCCTTTAAGGATTTCTTTATCCAAACATTAGCGATGAATAATAGATGAATTCCCCCCAAAATAAGATTTTTATATTTTTTGGAATTTTGGCCAATACCCTTTGGAGTTTTACAAACATGTTGTAAAATCCAGAAATGCAAGAAAATAATTTTTGTTGTGTTTAAGAAATCCATGCAAAAACATATTTTCAAAACTTTCAATATTTTTTTTTTAAAAAAAGAACATTCAAAACATGTTAGGGTATTGGTCGTGTGCAACACACAACAAAACAAATTTTTTTTATCGAAACATAAGCATCACAGTTAATCACAATTAAAGACGACAAACCGTGCATATATCTATATATATATATTCTCAAAATTCTGCAAAAATGAATAAAATATAACAAAACAAAGATGGCCTCTCAAAACTAACTTTTCTCAAATAAAATTTGGTTTTTCTTAAATCCTAAAAATTAAACTGTCACTGTTCAAGTGAATTATAATTCACTTGAATAGTAACACAAATGCTATCATTTAACAGCACGAAGGAAAACGCCTCCCCCCATAGAATCTGCCCAAAACCTTATTGCAATTGCAGAAGGGGTTTCCCCGCAATTTCAATTTCCTTCCCCGACCTAAACTTATCAAAGATACCCCATCCCAAATTATAAAGCAGAAAAGGAAAACATCTAAACTGAATAGTGGGCTGATGACAGCCCCCATGGTTCCTCATGCACTAGAGAAAGAAAAAAAAAACAAGGAACCCGCAACTCTAACACAAATAACCGTCTAAACTCAAAGCCACGGAAAGAAACAGAAGACAAGTATTTATTGTATGGAAAAAAAATAGAAAACGAAAGTGCAAAGCCAGAATATAAAACAAGTATTTTTTAAAACATCAAAACAATAAGAGATTTATATGCGGCAAGGGAGGAGAAAGTGGAGACTTATACTTGCAGGTCTCACTAGTTTTAGCTGCAGAAGATGAAATACAAAACCTCAAATAAACGTTTCTCTCAATGTTTAGCAGCCAAACTTCCTCTCTATATGCTGTAGATCTCCCCGTTTCTGCAGGTCTCACTGGTTTTGACAGATGAAAGTTTCTATCAATATTTAGCAGCAGAGCTTGTGGTGCAGACCAAATGTTTCTTCTCTTCCTCTCTTCCTCTTTCTCTCCTTTTTTCGTCTTCTGCTCTTTCCCTTTCCTGCTTTTTTTCTTCTCTTTCACGTTCCAGTTGCAGGCTTTCTAGTATCAAAGAAAAGCCTCCTTTCTTTCCCCTTGTTTTGCCTCCGTCTCCTCTTTTTTTCCTTCTCTCTCCCCCTTTTTAGGTTAGCAGCCGAGGCTTGTATATAGCCTATACACGGCTTTATTTAGGAAACAAATATTACATTAACTCTAGGGTGTATTCTCGAGTGAGCAGAAATAGAAAACCAGAATGTTTGATTCTGATTTTGTGATCAGCAGTGATTTCTTTCCTAGTTAGAGGATGGTGTGGCTATTTTCTTTCCTTCCATAGGGCTAGCTGCTCCCTTTGAAATGAGGCAACAAAAACGTGGTCTTCAGCTCCAAAATCCAGGCGTGATGAGAAAGGAAAATAGCAGAGAAAAAAAGGAAAGAAATCAGATGGAGGGTGCAGCTGCAAAGTCCTATTTTCCTTATTCGGTGTGGAAAAAATCCTGTCATTTATGATAATCCAGCCCCCTCTCCAGCTTTCAATGTCCTTCTTCAATTCAATCCCTCAATTTAGCACATTTCAATTCAGTCCTTGGTCCAAAAAAAATCCTTCGAATCAGTCTCGCGAACTTGGGCAAAAATCCTTCTCGCGGTCAGGAATCCCTGCTTTCAACACTAGATATTCAAATGGGAATATCTTAAGCTTTTGATATTGAAATCAAGGGATTCAAAAGCCCAAATTCATCTACGTGTCCCGGACTACGACTTTAATGAGGATTCAAAGTGAGATAAATTCGTTTTGAATAACAGAATTGCAACCAAACTCGACTAGAAACCTTCTCGTGGCAAGATTCTATATTTTCACACTAGATTTCAAACAGGAATATCTTGAGTTTCTGATATCAGAATCAAGCAATTCAAAAGCTCAAATTCATCTATGTGTCCCGGACTAAAAATTTGATGAAGGAGTTGAAGTGAGATAAAATCATTTTAGAGAACAGAATCTGCTAGTAATCTAGTTGGTCAAAAAGGTTCTTGATTTGACGATGTTGAGCATCCGAATCTGACTGAGAATTTGCCCTAAGAACAATGATCCCTAGGACCTAATAAAGGTGTACATCAATTTTTTAACATATCATGAGTGACAGAATATACCTAGGATGGTCAAATATCGTACAAAACCGAGTCAGAATCAGAGCCTAAGCTGGAACAAAAAATTTCGACAACAGCATAACCATTTTTTTTATGCAAATTCTGAGGGATTTTTTCAACCTTAAAGACCAGATAAAAAAGGAATGAATTTGGCATTATGAAAACTTCTGATCAATCTAAGAAAATCTGATGATTTTGGCAGCAAAGGGGAAGGATAAAGAGAACAGAAAACAGCTCAAACAAGGTTTCGAAAAAATATTTCTTTCATCTGCTTTTGTCAATCTTCCAGCAAACATGGGGTCCAAAAATAAGTAACAACACACATGTTATGGGTGATATGAGTTTTGCATGAATGAACGTATCAATCACTCAATTAGTCGTCCGACCTTTTTTGTAAAGTCTAGTAATGAAAAGTTGAAATGAAACGCGGATGTGAATTATGAACAAGTTGATATGATGTGTATGAATATACATATGAGACATTCATCTAATGAGGATGTCGTGTTGTAAAATGACATGAGGTCAGGATAACAAAAGTACTAGTTATGTAACTTGTTGTTCGATACTCTTGTATGAACTCGTGATGATAACGAGATTAGAACAAGAATGTGAATTTATAGGTATGTCGATATGATGTAATGTAAACCTATGAGTATGAAAATATAATATTATAAATACGTGTATTGAGAATTTGTTCTATAGGAATGTTGATTTACGTTATCCTATATAGATTATGCCTTGTTAATGAACAGAATGCAATGATAAACCTGAAGAATGATATGGTGAAAAACACCCAGAAACCGGATGATAAAAAAGATTCTAGCGATTTTGGCCTTGAAAAAGTTGGGTCGTTACAATGAATATCACAATAAGTATAGTAACACAAAAATCCAACAATTTAGAAAGGCAAACATATATTCATATTCTATTCACTTTTCTCCTTTTTATTTCATTTGGAACTCTTTCTCATTCAATTACTAAAAATTATTTCATCTTTTATTTTCAAATTCCATTCAAGATTCTATAAAATCAACCACAATTATTTTCTCCTAACACATTGCCGATACCATTTTCACCAATATCATCACCACCCCATAGGCGTCGATGGATAACGATCCCCTTAACCAAGACCCTAACATACACTAAATGTATGTCAGTCGTTATATGGTGATCCCCTTACCCGGGATCCTAATATATACTAAATGTATGTAAGCCGATACATGGTGATCCCCTTACCCGAGATCCTAACATACACTAAATGTATGTTAGTCCATGCCACATGTTGTAACCCATTTTTGGGTCCCCACACAAAAATAAAAATAAATATATAAATATATAGTCGGAAGAAATTAGAAAAATAATAGGAGGTTGGTGCGCTCAGGAAAGGATCAGAAAAATTGATTAAGGAGGTTCAAAAATACAAGGATTGAAATTTTTTACAGTATATACTTGAATGATGAGAGCCCTGTGGGAAAAGAAAATTTAATTTGAAGAGAAAAGTCCAAAATTGGATGTTTATGGACATAATTGGATTTTATTGAAGGTTTAATTGAATTTATAGAGGGTTTAATTGCAAGAAAAATTGATTTTTAAGTCAATTTGAGCTTTAATTGGAAGAAATTAACGTTCTGAGGTCAAATTATAATTTTCAAGAGTTGATTTGGTCAAATCAGGGGCTTAATTGCATAAATATTGAAGTTTAATGGCCAATTAGGGAGTTAATTGAGGAAATCTGAAACCAAGGACCAAATTGGAAAAGGTGCGTAAATATAGGGGCTGTAATTAACAAGATCAGGGGCCAAATTGAAGAAATTGAAGGTTTATTGATCAATTGAGGGTCCAATTGTATAAATTAGAGGCCAAGGACTGAAGTGAAAAGCGTGGCCAACCATAGGGGCGGAGACTGAAATTGGCAGGGATGCAATTGAATTAATTCTTAAAATCCAAATTACATTGTGAGGACTTAAAAGAACAAAGGATAAATTAAGGACTGAGTTGGGAAAAATATGCTGGCGCCACATTTAAATGAAACGGTGCGTTTTGTATAAAACGACGTCGTTTCATCGTTAAAAAAAAAGGGAAACAGAACGGTGTCGTTTTGGGCGACACTATTCCCCTTTCTTCTTCCCCTAGACGTGTAGTAGGGGAAGAGAAAATGTTTTTTTTCTTCTTTTTCTTTCCTCATTAACTCCCTCGTGTCGCGTGCTCTACCAACACCTGAAGCCCCATGCACCCTCATGATGAGAGACCAGGGGAGCCATGCCCTTCAGCCACGCCCAATGGCCAGCCAACCCGGCACCGTGGCAGGGCTGCAAAGCCCTGCTCCCCATGCACTGAGATAGGGTGGCAATAGGGACGCCCCCGCTCCCTTTTGCCCTATAAATACCGCCCCAACACCAGCACGCGAGAGGGGAGGGAGAGGAGAAAAAGGGGGAGATGCAGAGAAATAAAAAAGGAAAAGAGAGAAGGGAACGAACCAAAGAGAGGAAAACGGACCAAAAAGGAAAGAAAACCGGGAAAGCCATAAACAAGAGAGGGACTGTGAGGGTTAGAGGAGAGGGAAAACGAACCGAAAGGAAAAAAAAGAACCAACCGAGAGGGATAGTGAGAGGTAAAGGAGAGTGGACCGTGAGGGTTAAGGAAAAGCGGTACTGGCGAGGTCGGGTCTTGGAAGGAAACATCACCTAAACCAGAACAAATAGAAAAGGAAACAAAGCAGAAGAAGAGGAGGAGAACGAAGGAGAAGGGAAGAACAGGAGCCTCTTTCTCCACCACTTGAAACAGTAACGTTATTGCTTGGAGCCGCCGTTTGTGAGCAACGACACCGCCACCGGCCTCCACTACAGCGCCGCCAGCGAAGCAGTCCGACTAGCAGGGCACTGCCACCTCCGTACCAAGTACACTTTGCTTCCCCCTTTATTTCTTTTGGTCGTCTGCGCTTTCTTCCTGCATGCAGAACGTTCGTTCTGCATACAGGAGGATGGGGGGGAAATAATTCCCCCCTGGTTGGTTTTCTAATGCTGGGCCAAGCCGGTTCTGGCCCAGCACTGATGGGTGCCTTTCACTGGGCTAGGCCGGTTCTGGCCCAGCACTGATGGGTGCCTTTCACTGGGCCAGGCTAGTTCTGGCCCAGTTCTGATGTGTTTGCGGACCAGACTGATTCTGGCCCAGCCCTGCTGTCTGGGCCGGGTCTGGCCTGGACTAAAAAAGAGAACTGTTGGGCCGAGATCGGCCCAACCCTTTTGGGGCTGAGTCCGGCCCAGTTAGTTGGTCCGGCCCTGCCTAGCCCACCTAATATTATATTATATATTATAATGTATTTATATTATTTATATATATATATATTTAGAGATATATAAAAAAAATTTAAAAAAAATTCTGAGAAATCCTTAAAAAAATTTTGTTGATTTTCCTGCATATTTTTATCAAAATTTTTTAATACTAGTTTGTATTTTTATACTGTAAAGATACAAATCCAGTATTAAAATACCTGGTTTTCGTCGAGACATCAAAAAAATAAAATATAAAAAAAATGTTTTGTTTTCATGCATACGGCTTAGTCTCTCCAAAATAAAAAAAAATCATCACATCATATTTTTATACAACAAAGAAAATTTCAAAAAAAATATATGTATTAGTATGCACTTTGGCTGTAACAACAAGTTTGTTAGAGTTATGAGAACTAGGCCAATATTTCAAAAATTCTCAAAAAATCTTTTTGTCTTCTTTTAGTATCTAGATTACGAATTTATACGTAAAATGTATTCCTGATATTAAAAATATATTTTTCATGTAGACAGTAGAACGGTTAGGTTTTACCCGATAAGATAAGGATCTCCTTAGTAAGGAGGACTTTTTTAAAACCATAGACAGACCAACAACTAGAGATACGATAACACCTTAGCTTTTTATCAGACAATCAAACAATGCAGCTCACCTTAGGTAAGGCGTATTTGGGGTGCTAATACGTTCCCTTTATGCAATTAGTCCCCGTACCCGATCTCTAAGACCAGTTAGGGTTCCTAGTGACCAAAATACTAGGTGGCGACTCCCATTCCATTTTTCACTGATAAAAGACAAGAATTTCTTGTCTCCCCATATTTGCCAGATATAGATATTACACATTTTAGATTTAAAGTGGAAATATTCGCCTTCACGCCGCACACGTGCGACACCACATATCACACTGCTCATATTTTCTAAGTTAGTGATACTTTCATCCCTTGGTAATTCACACAGAATACCATTCACCTTGAACACATATACATTCAGGATACTATCTAAAATGACATCATTATGCAAATTTTCATTCTTTCATATGATATCCAACATTCACTAATTCACATTTCACATCAATAACATATTAAATCATGTAATTTAACTAGAAAGCATAGGTACGGATTACCTACCTACAGTAGAAGCTCTACTCATGCTCCCCTACTACTACTACTGCTACACCATGTATGTGGTCCCTCCTGTAATCACAGGCATATCTCATAAATTATCCTCATTCAAGGATACATTTCATAATAACCATATTAAGAGTCAATATAGATCTTTCTTTCAATTATTATTTTCTTTATATTTTACGTTTTTCTCATTTCACTCATTAATATCGTAATTCTTTGTCTGACCATAGTTATCATTACAAATTTCCATTTCGAGCATGGCTAGTTAATTTTGGAAGCTAAGATATAATATCACATGTTCCCAGAAGGGGAAGGACCCAATGTTTCACCTTTAATGTGTCTAGATAGTCGTTTTAGCGACTTTTCAAATCTATCAGCAGAGATCGCATTTTGACCTCTTCTCAAATTTTTGACTATATCTGGAGTTCAATAACTCCGTGTCAAGTGAAGTTAGTCTTGTTGGAAATATAAGACATGGGGATACAAGTCTGATGAAGGGAGGAGAACCTATTTCTGCCCCCAAGACACTCGAAATGTCTCATCAACCTATTGCCCTATAAGGTCTATCATGACCCAATCTCGGTTGGTGACCCATAACTAGAGTTCTATAGCTCCTAATTGAGTAATACCAATTTCTTTAATTATTCAACACCCAGAACAACAATTTCTATGAAGTAACCGGATCCTAATTCCCTCATTCTCCTACTTGAATTCTCTCTGAAAATCAGGAGAGGAATCTATCTAGATTCGTTTAACTTTTCACGTACACACAACATCCACAATTCAACTTTCCATCTTTTATCTCAACCCCTAGCCATCTCGCATACCATATAAGAGTGTCAAAAATATCTTTTAAGAGTCAATTTACTCTATTTATTTTGATCTTCCCTCTTAACGTCAAAATAAAACATTTTTATCGATTTTACTCACTTTTCGAACAATATTCTTCTAAACACAATCCTTGCTATTTCCATATGTATTTTTTCTCATTTCAATATAACTAAACACACATCATCAAGCTAGATATGTCAAATTAAACATCCCCCCCTTTTGATGCATAAGTGGCCGAAAGCATGGCCTTAAGGAATCAAGAGTTTCTTCATTCCTTTCATGCTAATTCCATTCAATTCACACACACATTCACATAAAAAACAACCTATTATAATAAATTCAATAAAGAAAATCACAATTTCCCCCTTTTCCTTTTTGCTTTTCATATGGCCGACCACCCATAACTCCATTACCCATACATTTTCTTTGATGAATAAAATCATGATTTCATGCCTTCAATCATATACAACACATAAATTAACTTAATTTTTAACAATTAATATATTCCCCCCAATTCAAGTCTAAGAACCCTAATTAAAATTCAACAATAAGGCATCAATTCGTAATCAAATTCGAAACGACTTATAAAACCATGTTTAGAACTCCTTACCTAGTAAGAATCAAGGTCTTGATCCTCAACCGGTCAAAAAAGTTTTACTCCCCCTTTTCTAATGACAGCCGACCCTACCTTCTCTCTCTACCTTTAAAATTTCTTGTTAATCCCTTGCTCACAAGTGTTTATTCTACCTATAAACTCTTAATCTTGGATGAGTTTTTGGAATTTTTGATGTTTCTCTCTTGATTTGGAAAAAATAGAATAAAAAACTTTCTCCCTCTCTTTTAAATAGTTGTTGCCAGTTTTTATTGGGCAAGGGAGGGGTATTTATACCCTATAATTTCTCTTATTTGCACTTAGGCTCCATTTCCTTTAAGTGTCTTATTTCACCCCTCCCACATCATTTCTTTTTATAATCAAGCTATACCTTTTTTCATTTCTTATAATTCCACCCCTAAAATTTGTAATTTAGTTCTTTTTTAAAAAATTTAATCAAACCCTCAATATTTCCAGGTTAAATTTATAATATCTCAAAAAATTTCATCCAAAAATTTCTAAATTCCTGTTTTATTTAAATCTATAAATGAATTTCTTCACTTTTATTTTCCATTTATTTAGTTTACAATTTACGTAAACATTTATTTCTTGGGGTTTACAGGACGAATCCATGTCGACACCTATACTTAGAGAAATTGCTAAGGGACGGAAAGGAAAAACCTGTATAAGGTGATGTTATTGCTCCAGAGAAACTTAGTTCATTCTTTGGAGAGTGGTCGCATTGGAGTTTGAGAGATATGTGACCTCTTTAAGATGACATGAGGGCATGAGAGCCCTTAATAGGAGAAAGATCTCACCAAAGAGTGGGAGGTTTGTGGCCTATTTGGTGATAGCATGGGGGCTTGGGAGCCCCTTAATTAAAGAGTATGCCATTTGACTTTCCTAGCATTATCATGAGGGATGGGAACCTCACTAGAAAGTCATTCTAATTCAAGTTTGCATTGGAGAGGCGGGAGATCCAAGATCAATCCCTGACAAATTGGTGAGAAGAACTTTGACATCATTTGCAGAGCATTATTATTCAAAACTATACTAGAGAATGGGAGATCCGAGATCAACCACTAGTGAATTAGTGAGAAGCCCTTGGGCATCACCTGGAGAATGTGACAGTCTAAGATTGAACTAGAGAATTGGGGATTCAAGATCAACCCTTAACAAATTGGTGAGAAGCCCTTGGGCATCACTTGGAGAATGATGTTATTGCAATAGAGAGAGATCTATAAAAACAATGGTTGCCAAAGATACATTATTTTTATTTCAAAAATAAACTTACATTCCTCTTAAGGAATATGTATCTTAAGGTGATCTGAGTGATAGGTGTGGGGGAGGTTTTTAGGAGGACCATGTTTTGAAGGTGACACCAAAGTGTTTACTTTGATTACCCTAATAACTTGGAATGAGTGATCATATTCAAGAGAGTTATAAATCCTTAGAACACACTACATATCTATGGGTTGATCCCTCATTGTTCTTCCTTAAGCTTTCATTTCTATTAGGAGAATGATTTCACTTGAAAGGTCCCTAATGCTAGTTGCCTTTGTAAGATAAAGGAGGCTTATGTTGTAGCAAATCAGCCTTTTCCACCTGTATGTGATTTTTCATGACTTGCTTCACCTTGAGCAAGCTTCTGTCTAGTAAGACATAAAATTTTCTCTAGAGGACATATTCTCTTACCCCTCTTATCAAGGCTTTTAAGGCTACTGGTTCGAGCAATTCTTCCACCTTGAGCATCTTCTCATTAAACCTCTTCAAATATGCCCGTGTATACTCGTCTTCTTATTGGTTAACACCAAATAGCTTTGTAAATCTTTTGTTGACGGGTATGCTAGTGCTGAAGTGAGCCACTAGTTTGGCACAAAGATCACTAAACCTTTCGATGGAGTTTTGCTGAAAATTATTGTTCTAACCATGCACAAACCCTTAAAAAGGTTGTGATAAGATTTTCCACATTAAGTCATTCTATACATACTCCCTCGAGTCGGTCAAGCCATCATAGTTGTTTAGACTTATTTTTATGAAAATATAGTCTTTAAGGAGTTGAGTGTTTAATACTTGTTTGGACAAGGGAGATCCCTTTTATTTATTAGGCTCTTGGGAGCCTGAAGTGTTTAGCATGGAACGATGATTATGGTAATTAGTGTCTATCTCATGGTAGCTAGGGGAAGGATGTTCGGAGTATCAGCTATGTACATGTGTATCGCAATGGCACGAATGACCCCTTGAAAGACTCTTAGGATTGTCATTATATTTAGTCTTTTTTGGGTAGTGTCGCACGTGTGCGGCATCGCGGCGAAAATTCCACTTCAATCTAAAATGTATCTATCTATATCTATCTGGCAAATATGGAGGACAAGAAATTCTTGTCTTTTATCAGTGAAAAATGGAATGGGAGTTGCCACCTAGTATTTTAGTCACTAGGAACCCTAACTGGTCTCAGAGATCGGGTACGGGGACTGGTTGCGTAAAGGGAAGGTATTAACACCCCAAATACGCCTTCCTAAGGTAAGATGCATTGTTTGATAGTCTGATAAAAAGCTAAGGTGTTATTTAACTATTGGTCTGTCTAGGGTTCAAGAAAAGTCCTCCTCAATAAGGAGGTCCTTATCTTATTGGGTAAAATCCTAACTGTTCTAACATCTATACAAAAAAACTATATTTTTAATATCAGGAATACGTTTTACATATAAATTCATAATCCCAGATACTAAAAAAGACAAAAATATATTTTTAGAATTTTTGAAATATTGATCAAGTTCTCATGGCTCTAACAAACTTGTTATTAAAGCCAAAGTGCATGCTAAAACCTTTTTTGAATGTTTTTGTTTTATGTGTAAAAAAAATAATATCATTTTTTGTTATAGGAAAATATGATGTGATGATTTTTTATTTTTATTTTGGAGAGACTAGGCCGTATGCATTTAAAACAAAAAAAGCATTTGTTTTTTTTAATTTTATGTTTTTTTTATATCTTGACGAAAATCGGGTATTTTAATACTGAATTTGTATTTTTACGGTATAAAAATACAAACCAATATTAAGCAATTTTGATAAAAATATGCAAGAAAATCAACAATACTTTTTTAAGGATTTTTCATATTTTTTTTAATTTTATATATCTATATATATAAATAATATAAAAACATTATAATATATAATATATAATATTGGGTGGGCTGGGCTGGGCCGACCCAACTAACTGGGTCGGACTCAACCCCAAAAGGGTTGGGCCAATCTCTGCCCAAAAATGGGGTTGGGCCGATCTCGGCCCAACTGTTCATTCTGCTTCTTCTGGTCTGGACCGGACCCGGCCCAGACCTAAAGGCTGGGCCAGAGTCGGCCTGGCCCAGGAAGGTAAAAACGAGGAGGGGAATTATTTTCCCCTCCCATCCCCTGCATGTAGAACAATATTTCGTTCTACATGCAGGAGGAAATGAAGCCGAGAATTAAATACAGGCGGTAGGGAAAGAAGAGTTACCTGGCGCGGAGAAGGCAGTGCGTTGCTGGCCTGGCTGCTTCACTGGTGGTGCTGCGGTGGAGGTTGGTGGTGGTGTCGTGGCTCACGGACGGCGGCTCCAAGCAGCGGTGCTGCTGTTCAAGCGGCGGAGAGAGAGAGATTTCTTCCTCTTCCTCTTCCCCTCTCCTCTAGTTTTTTTTGTTTTTTTCTTTCTTTGTTTCGTTTATCCGTGGTTATCCCTTTGTCCTCTCTATTTTGTTTTTAAAACAAAAACTTCCCTCCCCGGTTTCAAGCTTCCCCTTACTCTTTCCTTTCTCTCTCTATTTCATTTCTCTCTTTGGCTCGTTCTCTCCTCCCTTCGATTCGTTCTGTTTTTCGCGGTGCTATTGTCGGCGGGGAAGACAGTGGCAGCCGGTGGTGATGATGAAGTGCTATGTTCCTGGTGGTGTTGCTGCGGGTGGGAAGAAGATGGTGAGCTGTCCTCGATGGCGGGCAGTGTTTTGCTGCTGTTTTCTTCATCTGCGTGGAGGTGCAGGTTCCTATTTTTTTTTCAATGATAGCGCGGCGTGTGGCTGTGGTCGCTCTTCCTCTTCTCTGCTGCTTCTGCGTTACTTCTTCCAAGCGGTGGTGCTGTTGTTGTTGGTAGTGTTGATGGTGGCAAAATGGCAGTGGTTACAGGAGTGAGGCACGGTTCTTCTTCTTCTCCTTGCAGAGGTGCAGGTTGCTGCCTTTTATCCAGTGGTGTGTTTGTATTTTCCTCCCTCTGTTTTAGTTTCAAAAGAGCCCTCTCTCGTCCAAAAAAACCCCCTCTCTGCTGCTGGTGTTGAGAGCAGTATTTATAGGCTAGAGGGGAACGAGCTGTTATTGCACATGGGTAGCAGGGCAGCGCCAAGGTTGGTTAGGCAGTGGGCGCGGCTGGTAAGGCGCGACTCCCCTGGTTTCTCGTCATCCAAGGGCGTGGGGCTTCAGGTCTTGGCAGAGCACGCGAGGCGCCAGAATTAATGAAGAATGAAGAATGCCTACCTTCCCTTGCTGCACGTCCAAGGGAAGGAGAAAGAAGAACAGTGTCGTTCAAAAATGGGTTACAACAGATGCCCTCTCTTTATAATGCTTACGGAGCAGGGGTTTCGCATAGTAAGTTTTATAAAGATAAATAAAACTGAACTTCCAAAACTGATCTTATCAAGGCTTGATGGATCTGAAACTTTGTCTTTACAACAATCCTCTTCAACCGAAAACTACGATCAAAACTTAGTCATCTTGAGATCCTAATCTGGCGATCCTCTGACTTCTAACTTCGATTAGACTAACTTGGAATTCCATCTGAGATCCCTTCTTGCAACCTCTTTTGACCAAAAAAAAGCCTATATTTGTAGCTTGGCCAACTTGAAATCCTATCTGGCAATTTTCTTTAGCCAAGGCTAATATCTATGTTACGGTTGGGTTAACCTGAGATCCCTTCTGGCGACCTCCTTTAACCAAAACCAAAATAATATGTGTAACTCGGTCAACCTGAAATCCCATCTGGCAATTCCTTTAAACCAAAGCCATCTAAGATCCCATTTGGCGATCTCCTCTAACTAGAACCATAATAATATATATAACTCGGTCAACCTGAAATCCCATCTGGCGATTCCCTTTAACCAAAGCCACCTGAGATCCCATCTGGCGATCTCCTCTCACTAGAACCAAAATAATATGTGTAACTTGGTCAACCTAAAATCCCATCTGGCGATTCCCTATAACCAAAGCAACTTAAGATCCCATCTGACGATCCCTTTTAACCAAAACCAAATAATATGTGTAACTCGGTCAACCTGAAATCCCATCTTGTGATTCCCTTTAACCAAAGCCACCTGAGATCCCATCTGGCGATCTCCTCTAACTAGAACCAAAATAATATGTGTAACTCAGTCAATTTGGAATCCCATCTGGCGATTCCCAAAGCTAAAATATGAGATCCCTTCTAGCGACCTCCTTTGACCAAAGCTGAAATATAAGATCCCTTCTAGCGACCTCTTTTAACCAAAGCCGATATCGGTATTGCGGTTGGGTTAACCTGAGATCCCTTCTGGCGATCTCCTTTAACCAAAACCAAAAAATCTATTTTTGCAGCTCGGTCAACCTGGAATCCCATTTGACAATTCCCTTTAACCAAAGATGAAATATGAGATCCCCTCTGGCGACCTCCTTTAACCAAAACTGAAATACGAGATCCCTTCTAGCGACCTCCTTTAAGCAAAACCAAAAAACTATATTTGTACCTCAGTCAACCTGGAATCCCATCTGGCGATTCCCTTTAACCAAAACTGAAATATGAGATCCCTTCTAGCGACCTCCTTTGACCAAAGCTGAAACATGAGATCCCTTCTAGAGACCTCCTTTAACCAAAGCTGATATCGATGTCGTTCTTCCTGATGGCAGGGTTTGAACCTTTCATTTTCTTTTAAAAATTTCCTAATAGGTTCTCACTTTATTGTTGTTCCAGAATCAAAACCGTGATTCTTTGCTATCATTAACCCAATGATTCTTTCTTCATCTATAATCTTGTTGGATTACATTAAGGATTCCTCCTGTAACAATTCAAAAAAACATGTATGCAATGATTTATGATTAGATGTCATGCATGCAATCTTACCTGGTTTTGAAACATAGGTCCCATCATCTTTTTCTATTTCATAAAACTCTCTCTTGACATGAGCTTGCTTTTGAAGTCGTATGCTGGATTCATTTCTCGTGCTGCCTCTTTTTACCTATCATATCTTTGAGAAGAAGTTTTCGACTTTTTACAAGTAGCTTTTTTTTTTAAATGTATGACTTGTCATTGCCTTCTTTTTCATGCTTTTGTCAAATGCTTTAACTTATCTTTTTCAAATCTACGGGCTCTCATCCCGTTTTAAAATCACGTAAAACTTTTCATGAAATATCTTTTATTGCCCCCAATATGATGGTGGGGTCCTAGTCCGAGCTTTTATAAAGACGAAATTCATTCTGGCTCAAAAGGGGACCACCCATGATAAAAGTTTTAGAGAGTGAAGGGATAATGAATTTTTCTCATTTCAAAATGCATATTGTTAAGATTGATAAACTTCATTCTTATCTTGAAAGAAATTTACAGGTGATTATAGAGTGACCACCTAATCATTTATTTATGCAATTCATTATGCTATCCAAGAGGTAGGGTTGTATTTCATTTTTTGACCGTTTTATGATACCTTCCTTATAACCACTCAACCTTGTTTAAAAAACACATAATCTCATCATTTATTTAAAGAAAAGGTGGGCTCAAAGACAAACACAAAATCTAGCTGACATCATAAGCCTTGGTTGTCAACTAGAGAAAATAAAAGCAAATAAAAGCAATGACAAAAGCATGCTAAGGCAAACAAAGTTGGTGTACATTTTGAAAACTACGGGAGCTTCTTGGGTCACCCCGTTTTGAAACTTCTCACTCTGAGCCAACTTGCGCACAAGGTCTTGACGGAGGATTCTTCTAATGTGTGGAGAGTCAGTCGTGGCAGTGCTTCATTTTCCTTCCCCACCTGTGTTTTCTTGTCATCTCCCTCGATCTCACCTTCTTTCTTATTGACAATTCTTGACCAAGGTTTTCCAACCCTTTATCCACTATTACTTACGTCATGACCAGGTAATGGATTTGAATTGATGTTGGGTGTGTCTTCAAATGACACCCATCCTATCTTGATGAGCTCCAACAACCTTTTCTTGAAAGCGTAGCATGTTTCAAGACCATGCCCGGGAATACCAGCATGGTACTCGCAAGTCAACTCGGGCTTGTACCAGATGGGGAATGGTGGTTGTAGTGGTAATGTGGGGATAGGAGCTATTTGTCCAATGCTCAGTAGTTTGGCATACATGTCCTTCAAAGGCATAGGTAATGGCGGTAGTTGTTCTGAAATGTATCTTGTGTTTGGTCTTTAGTAGTTGTTTGATTGGTTATTTGCTCGATTAGAGGAAAAAGGTTTGTTAAAGTTTATGTGGGTAACATGAGAAATAGGTATTTGTGGGTAATGTGAATACACTATCTTGCCCTTGGACCCGCCTTCGAAGTTGTTAACGTGACCTTCCATTTTTCTTCCAATAAAACCCTTCGTCTGCGATGGCTCAGCTATGCGTCCAGCTTTAATCCCTTGCTCTATTCTTTCCGCTATGCGTACACCATCATAGAAATGCTGAAATGAGCTACCCATTAAATGTTCATAATATGGTGCCTTGAAGGTATTAGCAAACAAAGTCACCATCTCTGTTTCTATTAAAGGGGGGTAGACATGCATTGCCTCATCCCTCAACCTTTGCGCATATGCCCTTACTGACTCTTGGCTTCTTTTCTCCATTGACATTAAACTTGTTCGATTCGGAGCGATTTCCAGGTTAAACTTGTACTGCTTAAAGAACGCCTCTACCAAATCTCTCTAGCTCTTGATCCTAGCACTGTCTAACCTCATGTACTAGCTCAAAGTAGATCCTGCGAGGCTATCTTGGAAGAAATAGATAAGCAATTTATCATCACGAATTACTTCTGCCATTTTGTTCATTCTGCTTCTTCTGGTCTGGGCCGGACTTAGCCCAGACCTAAAGGCTGGGCCAGAATCAGCCTGGCCCAGGAAGGTAAAAATGAGTAGGGGAATTATTTTCCCCTCCCATCCCCTACATGCAGAACGATATTTCGTTCTGCATGCAGGAGGAAATGAAGCCGAGAATTAAATATAAGCAACAGGGAAAGAAGAGTTACCTGGCGCAGAGAAGGCGGTGCGTTGCTGGCCTGGCTGCTTCACTGGCGGTGCTGCGGTGGAGGCCGGTGGCGGTGTTGTGGCTCACGAACGGCGGCTCCAAGCAGCGGTGCTGCTGTTCAAGCGGCGAAGAGAGAGAGATTTCTTCCTCTTCCCCTCTCCTCTAGTTTTTTTATTTTTTTCTTTCTCTGTTTTGTTTATCCGTGGTTATCCCTTTGTCCTCTCGGTTTTGTTTTAAAAAAAAAACTTCCCTCCCTGGTTTCAAGCTTCCCCTTACTCTTTCCTTTCTCTCTATATTTCATTTCTCTCTTTGGCTCGTTCTCTCCTCCCTTCAGTTCGTTCTGTTTTCCACGGTGCTGTTGTCGGCGGGGAAGACAGTGGTAGCCGGTGGTGATGATGAAGTGCTCTGTTCCTGGTGGTGTTACTGCGGGTGGGAAGAAGATGGTGAGCTGTCCTCGGTGGCGGGCAGTGTTTTACTGCTGCTTTCTTCATCTGCGTGGAGGTGCAGGTTCCTGTTTTTTTTTCAATGGTGGTGCAGCGTGTGGTTGTGGTCGCTCTTCCTCTTCTCTGCTGCTTCTGCGTTACTTCTTCCAAGTGGTGGTGCTGTTGTTATTGGCAGTGTTGATGGTGGCGGAATGGCAATGGTTACAGGAGTGAGGCACGGTTCTTCTTCTTCTCCTTGCAGAGGCGCAGGTTGCTGCCTTTTCTCCAGTGGTGTGTTTGTATTTTCCTCCCTTTGTTTCAGTTTCAAAAGAGCCCTCTCTCGTCCAAAAAAAGCCCCCCCTTTGCTGCTGGTGTTGAGAGCATTATTTATAGGCTAGAGGGGAGCAGGCTGCTGTTGCGCATGGGGAGCAGGGCAGCGCCGAGGTTGGTTGGGCAGTGGGCGCGGCTGGTAAGGCGCGACTCCCCTGGTTTCTCGTCATCCAAGGGCGTGGGGCTTCGGGTCTTGGCAGAGCACGCGGGGTGCCAGAATTAATGAAGAATGAAGAATGCCTACCTTCCCCTGCTGCACGTCCAAGGGAAGGAGAAAGAAAAACAGTGTCATTCAAAACAACACTGTTCTGTTTTTCTCAAAACAGTGGGCCTCTTTTTTTTTACATATATATATATATATGTATATATTGTTTTTACTTATTTTATTTGTAGGGATACCCAAAAATAGGTTACAACAGGTAATGTAATTGTCTACAGGTGCCTGGTATGGCTGGTGGCCATAATGCTAGGGCATTGTGTGTTGCTGAGGGTGTCAAACATTGTTAGGATGGGAAGGTCTAATTTTACCATTGGGTTACCAATACGGTCTGAATGAGGAGTTGTACCTTACTGGTGGGTTGTTGAAGGTCCTGTTGGGTAGAAATGTTCGTGGTAACTAGTAGATTTGTCTTACATCCTAACCCATGTATATCTTGGTTGTGTGTAATGAAATGACCTAGAAATATCAAAAAAAAAGTTTTAGAAACTGATGGCTTATCAGTTTCCCACATACAACACCAATTGATAATGTTCTAAAACCAGATATACTTATAGAATAAGTTTGATGTGTTGGATAATTGATTAATTTATTAGTTCAAGCAATATGATTCATTCTCCCTAGCCAAAGTGTTTGATGACTTGATATGGAAAGCTCAGGTTATTGGAAGCTGGCAGTAGGTGGTGCTTGGTAAGCCAAGGTGGCTGGTAGCTGGTACCTATAAATGGTCTCTTTTGATAGATGTAGGGACTCTCAAATGCTTAAGTCAGTAACTTTACAGAGAGAGAAACTACAATGATATCTTAGAGAGATAGACTCTGAAAATATGTATATTAAAAGTGTTAAGAATGAAGAGATTGTGAACCTTGAGTTTGAAGGATTCATAGTGTATTTATAGCCCATGAGTTTTGCCATTTTATGGAGAATAGGGACTCAAGTGTAATTTCATCATTGTGATATTTTGAGCTTATTTTACTCAAAATAATACGTATTAGATCAATATAAAATACTAAGAGACTTGCGTGGGGTCCTAAATAAAATTTTCAAATGAGTGTCAGGCTCGGACAAGGTGTCTAAACCCATTAGATGTGAGAAATGAATCTAAGTGCACTAGTTGAACATGAACACATTGAGTTTAGATGTGAGAGCCTGAGCCCACGAGGGTATTAGGCAACTTGCCCAGCAAGGTTGAGCATGCCACACCCTACCTAAGGGTACGCTTTGCATGGAAAGTTGGGCGCACACTCAATGTATGGGCGTATACCCATCTTAGGTGTGCGCCCATATTGGGTACATAGGCTCGAGATTCTTGTTCGATCCCATACCTTTGAAAACTAGGCTTGGGCTACCACGGATCCATCAACGTGCATTTGCAAACGCAAAGCCAAATAATTGAAAATTCAAATGTTTCTCTTTTATAGAGTAAAAAAGAAATTAGAAATAAGTATGGAACATAATTGAACATGAAAAACAATGTTTAGAAAAACTTTAATAGAAAATAATCCTTTTATTTTTATGTCATTTGGAACTTGGAAACAAAAAAATCAATGAACTAATTATTAGAACTAATGCAATCTTTTTCATAGGTCTATTAGTTATTATCAAATTGATTGAAGACAAGTATGTTTTTTTTTTTTCATTTTAAAAGTATAGTAAAATAATTAAATTACTATTGAAAACACATTTTTATTTAACTTGTGTCCATGAGCTTTTCCAAATTTTAATTTAGTTATAATCAAGATGTTTAGGGAGAATCTGGTATTTTAATAAACATAAAATATATTTTAAAAAACCAAAATTGGCTGGCGTGCATTACACACCCCGTCATGTTATAGACACTTGCGGTGTTCAAGTGGCGCCTCTTGGTAGCCAAAAGGAAGCTTCTATAGTGGTTTTTGAAGCCTCTCGTCGCGCTCTTTCCTATGGTTCAATGCATGGTAGTGGTGATGTCTCAATTGGGCTCTTATGCGCTTTTCTCTCCTTCCTTGGGAATCATGCTGCGTTACCAAAATTAAGTGTTGTCGTGTAATTTGTTTTTTTATCAAATTTAATTTTGATTCTTTTAATTGTTATTTATTTTGTTTTGGATCTTTTTTTCATTGATTTTTTTATTTAATTTGGTCTCTTAATATTTGATATTATTTGATTTTTATATCAGATTTAGTTCTTGCTCTTTTAATTGCTATTTATTTTTTTTATTGTTTATTTATTTATTTATTTATTATTTTTTAGAATTTTTGTTTGATATTGAAAGGAGATGCTTGAAGTGATGAGAGATGTACGGTCATGTAAGGGGAATGGTCGCGTGTCCCCCTTTGGACTGGTCCTATGTCATCAAATTACGTGAGGCCCAGTGAATAGTAAATTAATTTTTTTTTTATTAAATAGCTGCGAATTGTGTTTTAAATAAAACGCAACTGCAGCCGCAGAGAAAGTTTTAGTTTGTCTTGGACCAAAATCTTGAAAGTCTAATTGAAAAAATTGATTGAAAATATTATATCTTTAGCAATACAAAACTACGTGGAGTACAAGAGGGGTACTTGAGTCGCAACCTCACATCAAAAAACCAAAAAGTTGTAACCAACTTATCCTTTGTTAACTTATAATTAGCAAAAGATGATAAATCTCTTAGCTAGTATGATCACACAAGTAGAGTATACTAATCAAATTTTCATTCTCACAAATATCAGTCATTAAATTTAGTAATTCTG
>Ga0325402_1000903_pt1 | contig 22774 bp, 11 predicted proteins | sample PopdelMetagenome_22_FD_207212 | JGI IMG/M metagenome (GOLD analysis project Ga0325402, IMG submission 207212) | Populus deltoides microbial communities from Bellville, Georgia, United States - Xylem-PdKOR-R3 | ecosystem: Host-associated > Plants > Phyllosphere > Stem > Wood/Secondary xylem...
AGCATTGAGCGCCCATGTGTTGCTATAGGCCTTTGCTTACAGGATTATGATTTTTTTGAATTTAAACTGGTTTTGCCTTGGAAGGTTGAACTACGTTGACTGTTTCTAGACAGTAGGTACTTTATTAGAACAGTACCGTAACTGACAACTCATAAGCTAACACGTGGCACCATTACTTTTATACCCCCCACTTCTTGTACAGTTCAGATAGATTTCTTGACTGTCAAATCAGGAGCTTGCATGCCAACATAGGCTTGGTTCTTGCAGCGTGGAGCAGCCATAGTTATCAAACTTAACCGATCAAGAAGCTGGGGTCGGATTTTATAGATGAATCTGGATTCACTTCAATCAACTGAATTAATTTTAAAAAAATTTAAAATTTTAATATTTTATATAAAAATTAAAAAAATTCATGAGAATATAAGTTATACATGTTATAAATAATGAAGTTTAAAAGAATATTTTAAAAACAAATTTATCTCACATTGAAAAAATATTATGTTATGCTTTTAAGTTGAAGTATTTAAATCAAAATTTTTTTTATCCCCCGTTGAAAAAACATAACTTTTTTCTTGTGAACATAGAGTATATATACTGAAAGGTTTCAAATACCACATTGAAAAGATAGTATGTTATCCTTTTAAGTTGAAGTATTTAAACTAAAAAGTTTTTTATCCCACATTGAAAAAACATAACTTTTTTCTTGTTAACAGTGCATATATACGAAATGACTTCAAATTCCACATTAAAAAACTAACTTTTTTCTTAGGAACATAGGAGTATATTTACTAATGGGTTTTAAATTTCACATTGAAAAAACATAACTTTTTTCTTGAGAACATAGAGTATATATATTAAAGGGTTTCAAATCCCAAATTAAAAATATATTATATTATCCTTTAAGGTTGAAGTATTTAAACTAAAATTTTTTTATCCCATATAGAAAAAACATAACTTTTTTCTTGTGAACATAGAGTATATATACGAAATAACTTCAAATCCCATATTGAAAAACTAACTTTTTTTTCTTAGGAACATAGAGTGTATATACTAAAAGGTTTTTCACATTGAAAAACTAACTTTTTTTTCTTGGAAACATAGAGTGTATATACCAAAGGGTTTCAAATCCTACATTGAAAAAACATAACTTTTTTCTTGTAAACATAAAGTATACATACGAAAGGGTTTCAAATCTCACATTGAAAAAAATAACTTTTTTTCTTGGAAACATAGACTATATATACTAAAAGGTTTCAAATTTCATATTGAAAAAATAAAATATTTTTCTAATATTTATATAGTGAACTTTAAAAAGTGTTAATAATCAACTAAAAAATATATAAAAAAAGAAGGGTATAGGAGAAAAACCATATTTGAAAAAAAACACCGGGTTTCTCCTGAGTCACGGGTTCATGTCGACCGGGTTGTTGCACCACCCAATCTTTCAACAAACCCGAACTGGTTCAGCTTCCAGGTTGACCTGCCAATCCAATCCAGGTTTAATAACTATGGTAGCAGCTACCCATGCTCCGTAATGCTCCCATGTCCCCAGGCTCTTTTCTTTTATTTTTTCGAGACATGTTGGTTGTTCTAATTGTTTAATAATTTTAGACCATGGTAAGAAGTAAAAACCTAACCATACCATAATTTTGGATCGGATATAAAATATTGACAGCAAATAAAAAAAAGTTAACATCCACAATGTAAAAAACCAATAAAAATGACAACACAAAAAATTTCAAGTAAACTCTAGATAATCTATTAATCTACAATTCAAAATATCAGATTAAAATAACAACAAAAAAATAATAAAATCTAATATGTAATTAACCAAATACCAAATGCTGAAAAATAAAATTTAAAAATATATGCTAAAAAAACAGAAATCAACAAAAGCTAATCTTCTAAACTCGTGACCTTGGTTATGAGACTGACATCACATTATAAAAATATATTATATTATCCTTTAAGGTTGAAGTATTTAAACTAAAATTTTTTTATCCCATATAGAAAAAACATAACTTTTTTCTTGTGAACATAGAGTATATATACGAAATAACTTCAAATCCCATATTGAAAAACTAACTTTTTTTTCTTAGGAACATAGAGTGTATATACTAAAAGGTTTTTCACATTGAAAAACTAACTTTTTTTTCTTGGAAACATAGAGTGTATATACCAAAGGGTTTCAAATCCTACATTGAAAAAACATAACTTTTTTCTTGTAAACATAAAGTATACATACGAAAGGGTTTCAAATCTCACATTGAAAAAAATAACTTTTTTTCTTGGAAACATAGACTATATATACTAAAAGGTTTCAAATTTCATATTGAAAAAATAAAATATTTTTCTAATATTTATATAGTGAACTTTAAAAAGTGTTAATAATCAACTAAAAAATATATAAAAAAAGAAGGGTATAGGAGAAAAACCATATTTGAAAAAAAACACCGGGTTTCTCCTGAGTCACGGGTTCATGTCGACCGGGTTGTTGCACCACCCAATCTTTCAACAAACCCGAACTGGTTCAGCTTCCAGGTTGACCTGCCAATCCAATCCAGGTTTAATAACTATGGTAGCAGCTACCCATGCTCCGTAATGCTCCCATGTCCCCAGGCTCTTTTCTTTTATTTTTTCGAGACATGTTGGTTGTTCTAATTGTTTAATAATTTTAGACCATGGTAAGAAGTAAAAACCTAACCATACCATAATTTTGGATCGGATATAAAATATTGACAGCAAATAAAAAAAAGTTAACATCCACAATGTAAAAAACCAATAAAAATGACAACACAAAAAATTTCAAGTAAACTCTAGATAATCTATTAATCTACAATTCAAAATATCAGATTAAAATAACAACAAAAAAATAATAAAATCTAATATGTAATTAACCAAATACCAAATGCTGAAAAATAAAATTTAAAAATATATGCTAAAAAAACAGAAATCAACAAAAGCTAATCTTCTAAACTCGTGACCTTGGTTATGAGACTGACATCACATTATAAAAAGCAAATATAAAAAAATGAAGAAGCAAAATCCTCAATAAACTAAAAATCAAGGGATCAAACCAAGAAAAGAAATTAATTAAAAATCATGATCAAATGAATGAAAACTAAATTTTTTTTGTTATTTAAAAAAACTCATTGATTTTATTTGTTAAATATTTATCAAACAATGTAATTCAGACATTCTTGCAAAATAAAAAAATTAGTCGATTTAGGTAACCTTGATCAACTTACCCAATCTAGAAACCAAGAGCTGTTTGTGGTCATCCCACGAGCTAGGTTTAAAAACCATGATAAAAAAATAAAGACCTAATTTTTTGTTAAATTCTTTTAATTTTTTTTAAACCTATCTTAAAACCCATTTATTTATTTTTTGTAAAATGTTTACCAAAATAATGTCACTTTTACATATTTGTAAAATAAAAAATTTAAACTATGTTAATGTTGAACCGATATAATCCAATTAACTTTGTAGATCCAAAAACAACTCATAAGACATGTAAAAACATAGTTTGATTTAAAAAAATTCAAGATGACATGTTTTTTTTTTAATATTAAGATAACAACATATTGGATTGACTTGGGTCAACTCAGGTTAACATGTTAAATTTAAAACCTGAATTATGATATTATAATAACCCAATACAAAGCAAATCAAAAAAAATTATGAAGTCTAATTTCCAATTAACTCAATATTAAAGGATGATATTGAACAAAAATAGTTAAAAAAAGACCTAAAAAACAACTATAGTTAACCAGTCAAACCCATAATCCTAGGTCATAAGACCAACATAACCAATGAAAAATAAATCAAAATAAATTATGAATTTCAATCTCCAATAAACTTAATGTTGAAGAATGAGATTAAAAAAAAATCAATTAAAAAAACATAAAAAACAAACAGAGTTAATCTGCCAAACTCATGACCTAGGTTTTCAGACCAAGATAATCTCATAGAAAGAAAATAAATAAAAAATGACATGATTTAACCCATGTTAACTTGTCAAACCCACGACTATGATAATGAGACTGAGATAATCCTATAGAGATAAAATCAAAACAAATTATGAGGCTCAATTATCATTCGGTCATGTTAGGCATAACATTGAATGATGAAATTTATAAAACTTTTAATAAAAAATGAGTCATGTCAACACGAGTTAACACGTTAAACACTATTCTCAGCCAACGAGGCTAGGATAACTTATTAAAAAGCAAACCAAAACAAATCATGAAGCTTAGTTCTCAATCAAACATAATATTAAATGATGAAATTAAAAAAAATAGAGTCAATTGGATTAACTCGTCAAACCCGCGACCTAGGTCATGAGACGGAGACAACCAATAAAAAAATTCCAATGTTAAAGGACTTGTGACTTGGGTCGGGAGACCTTGATAACCTCTTCTAAAGAAAATTAAAAAACGACTTGATTTAACCGAGGTTAAAATGTCAAAACTCACGACCTTGATCTTAAGACCAAGATATCCCTGTAGAAAAAAAATCAAAACATATTATAAAACTCAATTTTCAACCAATTTTAGTGTTGAATAATAAAATTAAAAAAAAATCAATCAACAAATAACAAAAAAAAGCAACCTGAGTCAATTCGAGTTAACTCGTTAAGCATTATTCTTTGATCATGAAGCTAAAATAACATAATAGAAAGTAAACAATACAAATCATAAAATCTAATTTTCAATTAAACCAATATGAAATGATGAAATTGAAAAAAAAGAGTTAAAAAAAACTGAATCAACTAGATTAACTCGCCAAACACATAATTTATGTTAGAATAGTGTGATAACTCAATAAAAAAATTAATTTAATCTTAAAGAATAAAATAAAAAAACCCACTGATTAATTAGTGGGAACAGGTACAGTAAAATTCTCTTCTTTTTTAATTTATAGTTAATTAATGAAAAGTTAAAAAATAAAAAGCAAGGAAGCATGCGTGATAAAAGTAAAGAAAATAGTATTACTAAATGATTAATAAAATATTATAGTACAATTGAAGCTTATCCATTTATATCCCCTATTTGATTCTATATATAAAAAAAGACTTTGTAGGTCATTCATGATCAGCTAACAGTTACCATGCATGGCCCTTCAATTTTTTTGATGAAGCAATTTTCGGAAGCAATTAGATAATCTTACGAAATCTATGGAGGAAAACTGAAGATCTGGTAGCACCCCCATCCCAGTTATAAGCACTGTATTCTTTTTTCTTCTTAAATAAAAATTTAAAGTAACAGTACTGAGCAGATTGTATGTTGAACTAATGAAGAAGTAACTGACGATTTTAAGAATGTTCTTCTTGACAGACCAATTATCTTGGAATATAAACTTGTGATCGGAAGAACTAAAAATTTTATTTTGTTTAATATATGGGATTATAAGATTATTTATATGATATATTTTTAAAATTATATAAAAAAAACAGTACTTTCTTTGTTTTTCCTATTTTAACATTAAAAACCTAATAAGATATATAAGAATCACTTTATTGATAATGATTTTTCTTTAACCTTAGACAAATCAATAATTAAAAAACACAACAATACTTTAGTTTATATTAGATAAATAAACAATATAATTTATCTCAGGTAAGATATATCAGAGGTGTTAATACTTTTTAATTATTTTTACAATTAGTCTATTTACCCACACTTTTTAATTATTATTTTTTTTTGTCTCAATCCACGATTTTGACTAGTTTTGTCTCTAATATCAGATGCTTTGTTACTCTAATAGGAACCGGTAGTAACACTTGTGAGAGATTCATCTTTACTTTTTATAATAAGGACATGAATCTTATCCAAATATAGAGATAGCTCCAATCAATAAGCAACTAGCCCTATCCTTTTTATAATTTCAAAAGAATCATTGTATCTCAGGGCAAAGTTTTGTTTTCATTCCAAACTGAATGATACCCTTTTAATGTGACACCTTCATTAAAAAAACACTTTATCTCTACTATTTCGGTTCCCAGGAGTTTTACATCATCTAATTGTCTCCATGCATGTTTCTCGTGGTCAATAATGCTTCCACAGTACAGCCAATAATTTCAAGTGAGAGAACTGTTTTCTATTGGAAATAGCAGTGGATGAATAATTTACAATTCAATGTTCATTTTGACAGGGCCTCGAGGAGATACCATACACTATTATTCAACCAATTTTATCATGCGTCATCATATATTTCATAATTAATTTTATTTTTTTTTATTAACGTGAATGTTCAGGTCAGTTTGCTTGTATTTCAACTAATCTTATGAGCCCTAAAATTACTGGATGAATTATTTATAATTCATTGTTCATTTTGAGAGGGCTCGAGGAGATATTTCATGATCAAAATAATTTTGAAAGGGACAGCAAGCGAGCTGACATGGTTCTTTTTTCTTTTTATATTTCTAATTTCCATGATCCAGGAATCTTTTGTTTTCATAATTGCACTGCTTTGTCATGTATCATGAACCTTTCAAATGACGTGACAAGATGTCTAAAATTTATTCAGATGCAATTCATGCATGTGAATAATTCTTGTTTTTTTATTAAAGTTAACATCCACAATGTAAAAAACCAATATCGATTACAACACAAAAAAAAAAAATTCAAGTAAACTCTAGACAACCTATTAATCTACAATTCAAAATATAAAATTAAAATAACAGCACAAAAAAAAACTAATATGTAATTAACCAAATATTAAAAAATAAAATTTAAAAATATATGCTAACAAAATAGAAGTCCACAAAAACTAATCTTCTAAGTTCGTGACTCTTATTATGAAACCGCCACCACATTATTAAAGGCAAATATAAAGAAAATTAAGAAGCAAAATCCTCAATAAACTAAAAATCAAGAAGCAAAATCCTCAATAAACGAAAAATCAAGGGATCAAACCAATAAAAGAAATTAATTAAAATCACGATCAAATTAATGAAAACTAAAATTTTTTTTGTTATTTAAAAAAAACTCGTTGATTTTATTTGTTAAATCTTTATCAAACAATGTAATTCAAACATTCTTGCAAAATAAAAAAAAAAATTATTCGATCTGGGTAACCTTAATCAACTTACTCAATTTGGAAACCAGGAGCTGTTTGAGGTCATCCCACGAGCCAGGTTTAAAAACCATTATAAAAAAAATAAAGACCCAATTTTTTGTTAAATTCTTTTTAATTTTTTTTAAACCTATCTTAAAACCATTGATTTTTTTTTTGTAAAATGCTTACCAAAATAATGTCACTTTTACATATTTGTAAAATAAAAACTTTAAACTATGTGAATGTTTAACCGATGTAACCCAATTGACTTTGTAGATCCAAAAACAACCCATAATACATGTAAAAACATAGTTTGACTAAAAAAATTCAAGATGACATCTTGTTTTTTTTTTTTAATATTAAGATAACAACATATTGGATTGACTTGGGTCAACTTAGGTTAACATGTCAAATTTGAAACCTGAATTATGATAACCCCATAGAAATCAAATAAAAATAAATTATGAAGTCTAATTTCCAATTAACTCAATATTAAACGATGATATTGAAAAAAATCAATTAAAAAAGGACCTAAAAAGGCGAATATAGTTAACCAGTCAAACCCATGATCCTGGGTCGTAAGACCAACATAACCCAATAAAAAGCAAATCAAAATAAATTATAAATTTCAATCACCAATAAACATAATGTTGAAGGATGAGATTAAAAAAAGAAATCAATTAAAAAACATAAAAAAACAAATAGAGTTAATATGTCAAACTCATGACCCCGGTTTTCAGATCAAGATAACCTCATAGAAAAAAATAAAAAAAAATGACCTGATTTAACCTATATTAACCTGTCAAACCCATGACTATAATAATGAGACTGGGATAATCATATAGAGATAAAATCAAAACAAATTATGAGGCTTAATTCATATTCACTCATGTTAGGCTCAATGTTGAATGATGAAATCTACAAAACTTTTTTTTTTAAAAAAAATGAGTTATGTCAACACGAGTTAACACATTAAACACTATTCTCGGCCAATAAGGCCAGGATAACCTATTAAAAAACAAACCAAAACAAATCATGAAGTTTAGTTCCCAACAAACACAATATTAAATGATGAAATTGAATAAAAAATCAATTAAAAAAAATAAAAATAGAGTCAATTGGATTAACCCGCCAAATCTGGAAACCAGGTCATGAGACGGAGAACAACCCAATAAAAAAATTCCAATGTTAAATGACTCGTGACTTGGGTCGGGAGACCTTGATAACCTCTTATAAAAAAATAAAAAAACGACCTGATTTAACAGAGGTTAAAACATCAAAACTCACAACTTTGATCTTAAGATGAAGATATCCCTGTAGAAAACAAATCAAAACATATTAACCGATTTTAGCGTTGAATGATAAAATTAAAAAAAATCAATAAAAAAAACAACTCGAGTCAATTCGAGTTAACTCGTTAAGCATTATTTCCGGATCATGAATTTAAAATAACATAATAGAAAGCAAACAATACAAATCATAAAGTCTAATTCTCAATTAAACCAATATAAAATGATGAAATTGAAAAAAAAATTAAAAAAAAAACTGAGTCAACCAGATTAACCTGCCAAACATATAATCTATATTAGAAGAGTGTGATAACTCAATAAAAAAATTAATTTAATATTAAAAAAAAAATAAAAAAAAAACCCATTGATTGTAAAAAAAGAAGAAGAGCAAAGCATACCAAATCAATCACTATTCAATGAATAGTGATTAGTGGGAACAGGTACAGTAAAATTCTCTTCTTTTTTAATTTATAGTTAATTAATGAAAAGTTAAAAAATAAAAAGCAAGGAAGCATGCGTGATAAAAGTAAATAAAATATTAAACAGGTATCGAGACTTCCTCCACCCGAGCCCTACTGAAGGGTTGCTTTCTGACTCTTATGGCTTTGTATATCCCACCTCTGCCATAAATCATGCAAGCTGGTAGGGTCATTTACCTTTAACTATGTCCTTGTTATGGAATGTGTCTATAGAAAATATTATAAGTTACTTTTAGGATTGTAATCTTTGCTTTTTTTATTTTATAATATATATATATATATATATATATATATATATATATATATATATATAAATAGACAAGTTAACTAACTAATAGGTTAAATCTTCTATTATTCTCAATTGTCATTACATTAGCTTTTTGTCAAATTTTACATACCCATAACAAATCATAAATCCACTTCTTTCCTAAATTTTAACCACAATGCATGTATTGATGGGATATCCCACCTCTGACTTTAGCATGGTTGTTTTTTTTTCCCCTTGCTCTAAGTTTATATGGTGTTAATTAAATAAGTTTTGGATGCCTTGAAGCTACTTACAAAAACATGCTTTAACCTCTAATTTTACACCTTGCTTATTCTATTTTTTAACCCTTTTTTATGAGAAATCTGGAGGGGGAAATTGTATAGAGCAGTGTTGTTCATCGAGAAAAAAGACGAAGGAAATTGTAGAGAGCTAGAGTCCTCAAAGGGAGATGTTCAATGTTCTTTCTTGTATGGTTTTGGGTTTGGAATCCTGCAGTTTGTGCAGGGTGTGTAATAAATTTACAGATGGGCAGCTTTAATTAGGAGGATGGACAGTAGTGGCTCATCATCAAGGGGAGAGGACATGGAAGGTGGAGTACTGTAGGTGGAGTCTTTTTCAGAAACAAGTGAAATAATAAGAGTACTGGTCTAGGTGAACCCTTTAATGACCTAACAGAGGGTAGCAATTTTACACATAGTTTTAAAAATCAATCCAGTGTCAACTTGAGGAAAGATTTAGATAACGAGAGGGTTTACGTGGGTCAATAAAAAAAATTAGAAAATAAAAATTTAAATAATGTTATTTTATTAAAAAATAGTTGATATTAGGGTTTTGATCAAGTTAATTATATTTTTTTTAATTCAAACTTGTCAAGGCTCTAATCAGTTGGGTCTTAAATCAACCTGGCCAACTTGAATATTAAAACTATGATTGTATATCAATTAATTTTCTGCCTAGGCTAGCTGCATGCTCCAATCTTCTAGCAATGATTTTTTTTTCTTGATATTAAACTTACTTTCTTTGAATCTTTTAATTAAGAAAATATAGAAGTGTTAACTTCTACGAATACAGAGTATGATCATATGAAATGGCAGGAAGATGAAAACTCATGGGATTTTCCTTCTTCTTGTTGCTGAGGGAATCAAGAGATTTCCAGACTAATATCTCAAAATCTCAAGAGGCTTAAGCAGAGAGCATGGCAAACTCTTTGCACAGTTCTTATGCATTATCACAACTAGGTCAGGGGTCCGATCGAAGGCCGGTAGACAGGAAAAACTGCCTTCACATTAGGGTTCAAACATATTGGAAAGACATTGAGCCTGTTGAATCGGATGTTCGAAATATGGGATTACTTATTTTCTTGTTAAATCAAATGTCTTAAACATTCTTCTTAAACCTAGCCTAGTATAATGGGTTGATTTGGAACATTCACGCTCGGGGTTTTAAGTTAAGACCAAAAAGAAATTTACTTGGTGAAATATAATTGATTTGTAATCTAGTTGACTTAACTCGACTCTATCTAGTTAGGCTAATTAGTTAATCAGTTTAATTTTAAGATTTTTTTTAAATAATTAATTTAAATTAATCGAATAATCCGGGTTGTAATAAATTATGGGAATTTTTTTTTGATAATCAATAAATTATGTGAATTAATGCCATCAGATTACAGCTTTATGTATTTATTTTATTTCATATGTCCTTTTCATATCCGAGCTTGTAATAAGCTTTCAATTTTGCTAAGTAGCGTTTTAAATTATGGTTAGAATAAAGAAAATTGTGTTTTTTTATTTGAAAATATATTAAAATTAATATTTTTTTATTATTATTTAAAAATTATTTTTTATACCAGTACATCAAAACAATTTGAAAATAAAAAAATTAATTTTAAATAAAAAAAAATTATCCAACCCCTGTTTAAAAAGCAATGCCAAATGTATTAGACTTTTAGGGATATTTCATAAAAGGGTATTTATTAAAAATTATTCAATGTTCTTAATTAACCACAATATTCCTTTTTATTTAGAATTTGTAGGACCTAATTTGTTTGTTAAATTCTTTTTAATTTTTTTAAAAGCCCGTCTAAAAACCCATTGAAGTTTTTTTAAAAACTTTTGACCAAAATAATGTTATTTTTACATATTTGTAAAATAAAAAATTAAAACCATGTAAGTGTTGACCCGATGTACTTGATTGACTTTGTAGATCTAAATACAATCCATAAGACATGTAAGAACATAGTTTGACTAAAAAAATTCAAGATTATAATTTTTTATTAATATTAAGATAACAACATATTAAATTCACTTGAGTCAACTTGGGTTAACATGTCAAATTTGCAACCTAGATTATGCGATTATGATAACCCAATAGAAAACAAATCAAAATAAATTATAAAGTTTACTTTTCAATTAACCCAATGTTAAAAGATGATATTGAAAAAAAAATCAATTAAAAAAAACCTAAAAAAGCGATACTAGTTAACTACTCAAATTCACTCGAGTCATAAGACCAAGATAATCTAATGAAAAGTAAATCAAAATAAATCATGAATTTCAATTCCCAATAAGCTCAATGTTGAAGGACGTGATTAGAAAAAGAAGTCAAATAAAAAACATAAAAAAAACAAACAAAGTTAATATATGAAATCTATGACTAGGGTCTTCAAACCAATATAACCTTATAGAAAAAAATAAAAAAATAACATAATTTAAACTAGGTTAATTTGTCAAACCCATAACTTCAATTATAAAACTAAAATAACCGCACAAAAAACAAATCAAAACAATTATAAAGCTAAATTTCCATTCACTTTACTTCAGATTCCATTGACATATTATAGCCTATTTGAATTAGAAGTCCTGCTGTCTGATAAGTGATAGGTATAGCTGATTCAAGTAACCTAATATTTTCTTTTGCTATGTCTAGCGCCGTTGAGATAAACATAGATGAAATCTCGATTCCGAGAGATGACATGGCAAATACAAAGATAGGTAGTCAGTTACATGAGTGTGTGAGGCAGGACAATACTGCGGCCTTTAAAAGCCTTGTTGAGCAACGTTTACCAGAGAAGCTAGTGACACCCTGCGGGAATACACTACTTCACGTAGCTGTAAGCTATGGAAGTGACAACATTACATCTTATCTGGCTGGAACGTTTCCTTCTCTAATCACCATCCAAAACAGCCAGAAGGACACAATCCTTCATCTTGCTGCCAGAGAAGGAAAGGCAAGTCGTACAATTAAATCTCTTGCGGAATCGAATCCGAGCTTGATGAGGAAGAAAAATACAAAGGGAAACACTCCTTTGCATGATGCAGTGATCAAGGGCAACAAAGAACTTGCCATTTTCCTAGTTTCCAAAGATCCAAAAGTGGCCTATTACAACAACAAGAATGGCAGGTCTCCTTTATATCTGGCAGTTGCGAACGGCAATAAGAAAGAGATACTTGATGTTCTCTTGAAAACGGAAGCTTCGTTCCCTATAGAAAGTGAAGATGGTGATGCCCTACCAAAAGGAAAGTCACCAGTTCATGCTGCCATCGAGCAACGTAACAGAGGTGATCACAATGTCTATACTCAGTAGAAAATGATTTACATACAGACAGTTGTTGCAAACCTATCATCTTCATATTCATTTGAAACAATTTCTTTTGCTTTTCAGGTATGTTGGAGAAAATTGAAAAAGCGAAGCCAGAGCTATTATGTCTCACTGACAAAGAGTTGGGAAATTCACTGCATTATGCATCATCCATATGTTTTCTGGAAGGAGTTCGATTCCTATTAAAGAAGTTTCTCAATGGTGCTTATGAAACAAACAGTGATGGCAACTATCCTATCCATGTAGCATGCAAAAATGACTCTGTTGATGTAGTAAAGGAATTTCTGAAGATTACCCCATATCCTAAAGAATTCCTCAATAAAAAGGGGCAGAATATTCTTCATGTAGCGGCTGAAAATGGACAGGGCAATGTGGTAAGGTACATACTCGAAAACGATCAGAAGATCGTAGAACCACTGCTAAATGAGATGGATGAGGATGGGAATACACCTTTGCATTTGGCAGCACGACATGGTCAATCCATGGTTGCATTTGTTCTTGTGCGTGACAAACGCGTTGAAAATTCAATTGTTAACAATGAAAATTTTACACCATATGATGTTGCGAAACAACAATCTCAAAAGGCTGTAGACCAATATGACAAAACAGATGAAATGGTATGCTATTTGATCATCATTTATCGAGGCTACAAAAGTACATATTTTAAGAGTATTATTTATTTAATATTTTGGTTTCTGGGCTTCCTCTTTGTTGCCAGCTTGCTAAGGAACGAGAGCAGTTTGATTCAAAGAACAGTATTCCTGCGGACGAGATCCAGGTATGAGAGTTCTGTTGAAAAACAATGTTGTTACATTTTAAGGAACAGTATTCCTGCGGACAAGGATTCCATTTCACTTAAGGATATCATATTTTACATAATAAAGGATGATGTCATGAAAAAATGGAAACAGAGTATATAACTTAACACTCTTAGAAGCTGACTGAAATTCAGGACTAAAGATATAATATAAAATCGTATCCTTAAACCTCAATTAGCTGTTAAAGCTTTTGAGTTGAGTGGTTCTTTGATATACTCAATCATCCTTTGTCAGAAGAGCTCATGTCATGTAATTTGTACAATTATCTGCTCTGCGTTGCTTCATGATTTCTGTCTTCATTCCTCAGATCGAAGTTAATTCAGAAGATGTGAAGGATGGAAAGAAGAATTCTACAACAGAAAAGGCGACCGCTTCGACTGGTTCTCAAGGAAAGGTACAAGTTTACATTGACTACACAAAATTGGTCAGCCTAAAACTGCACTTGAGGTTAATTATCTCTTCTAAGCTCAAAGAACTACTTTCCAAACATCGGCTGATCATCAGTTTCAGTGGCTTATATTGTTGGCTAGCCATAGCACAAAAGGAAAGAAGGAAAGAAAGAAAAAAGAGGTAGCTCTACTCATTAACTTAAAATTATGTTTTTTTACAGGACAAAGCAGTTGATTCAAAGCACTACAAGCTGCTTGATTATTATGGAACGGTAATATTACACATCTTCTTTCCTATATTTTTTCTAGTCATCCCTATTCTTTTGAACATCTACTTGAAGGCCGATTAATTTAGATTCTATACAATTATTTTCAAAATTCAGAAATCATTCCAGAATCGTGGTTGTTCTTAAGAAAAAAAAAAAAAAAGGATTTCAAGGCCAACGCTTTTGCATGCGATTGAGGAAGTGTCAGAAACTCATTATTATGAAGTTTGTTTCCCCTTGCTATGCAGATGACAACATTATCTATCTTATATTTCCATGCCCGCCCTAAGAAATCCCTATATGAGCGTTTCACTAGTACTCAAGGCAAGCCGCCAAGGAAACAGGAAATAAATATCAGGATACAGAATCTTCTTGTTGTAGCGGTGCTTGTTGCTGGTGTAACCTTTGCGGGTGCTATACAGATGCCACAACAAAGGGATGAAAATGACAGCACTGCATTGCAAACCAATACTGTTTCATCTCTTTTGGATGTTTATTTATGTCTTGATGTGTGGGCTTTAAATACCTCTGTGGTGGCGGCTATAATCCTTCTTTTGACAATCTTGAATGATGTCAATTTTGCACCATTTGCACTTTGGTTTTCATCGTTAATGGTGGGTGGGTCTATTTACATGATGTGCTTGTCATTCTTTTTTGCTGTGGCCATAGCATTATGGGGTGGATCCCATTATGGGGTGTTCGCGATCATCCTTATAGTGGTGGGGATCGTGTTTTTCCTTGCTCAAACATTGCTTTATATTATATGGATTCTTCAACCATCCGTCAACCAAATTATTGAAGGAAAGCTCTCGCATTATGTCTACTACATCTCGTTTTCCATGCTTGTCTACAATTGGAGGTGCCTGACGTCGTATAGTCTTCCTCGTCTCCATAAACTTTGTGATCTCTAGACAAAGCCCAAGTAACTATCCAGGTTGATCTTCATCAACAGATGTCATGATTTTGTGTGATCGCCTTTTTTCAGAAGGTTAGGGGTGAAAAAGCATCTTTGAATACTGTGTGTCTTGATGTTGTAATAATAATTTGAACTTGTAATATCTTTTGAGTTTCCAGTTGAAATAATGAATTGAATGTGTGTTCTATCAATATATTATCAGAAATGAATAAATTTTAAGAGAAAATTGTCAATAAGTTGAGTTAAAGCAAATTTAAAATGACTCCATTAAGCAAATTTAATTTATTTATTTATTAATGATATGCTATATAAGTTCTTATATTAAAAGAAAAAAAAATAAAAAACAAATAGTCAAAGTGTAATGCGAAGATTGCGTTCATGTTTTGAATGGAATTATGTATTAACTTATTAGTTAGCCAACCTTATACAATAGTGATTAAGCCTATTAATATTTCCTTGATATATACATTCTATAATATGCCCTCTCAAGATGAGGGTGAAGAATCGACTCAAAGATTAAACTGAAAAGTAGTAAAAGAAGCAGTAAGAAGTGACTTAGTAAAAACATTTACAAGTTGATACTGAGAAGAGATAAAATAAATTTGAATTTCCTTCTTGGCAACCCTATCACATACAAAATAATAATCAATCTCAACATGTTTAGTACGACCATGAAAGATAGGATTCGTTGGCAAATAAGTAGCACCGAGATTATCACATCAAAGTGTAGAAGCAGAACTAGGAGTAATCTTCAGATCTGACAATAAATACAAAAGCCATATAACCTCAACAATGCCATTTGCTAAGGTTTTATACTTGGCCTCAATAGAAGAACAAGCAATCGTGCATTGCTTACTTGATTTCTATGAAATCAATATATGACCAAAAAGGACAAGATAACCACCCATAGACTTGCGATCATCAATACTACCAACCTAGTTTGCATCTGTAAAATCATGTAAAGCAACAGAGTAACTATGAGTGTTATGTAAGCCATGAGAAACCATACCCCGAAGATAATGCCAAATGTGTTTAACGACAACCCAATGGGAATCTGTAGGAGCATCCATAAACTAAAGACGTTGTTATGAGTAAAACAAATGTTTAGTCTCGTAAAAGTGAGATATTGAAGAGCACTAATGATTTGACAAAACTATGTAGGATCAGAAAACAAGCAATCGAGCACCACTGTAACTTTGGAGGTAGAAATAAGAGTATTAACAGGTTTGAATGATGTCATACTAGCTTGAGTAAGTATGTCAAGAATATACGTATCCTATCATAGAATAGACCCATACTAGTGGATTGAACCTTAATTCCCAAACAATAATGAATAGCTCCTAAGTCTCGAAGTTTAAACTCTAAACTCAATAACTATATCAGTTTTTGAAGCAGAACAAAGTTGCTGCCTACAAGCAAGATATCATCGACATAAACTAGAAGGTAAAAGAGATCAACATCATCAGACAAGATCAATAATGAAATGTCAAACTTTGAAGCATGGAAGCCAAAAGAGAACAAATAATCACTCAGATGAGTGTACCATAATGTTGATGTCGTGATCACTCAGATGAGTGTTTGTTTTTGATCTTAACCATTCATAATTTAAACAACATCTGGATGAACAACATATCCAAAATCCAGACCAATCCAACGGTGAAAAAAATGATATAACGGCTAATAAACGAGGCTGTTTTGAAGGGTAATTTTCTAGAAATGTTCCTTCGGTAACAGCGCTCAAATGAAGTCTGTTATTGACAATCCCTCCAGTCAGAATGTAGGTGACATTGAGCATAATAACATAACCAAAACGCAACCTAATCCAATGGTGGAAAGCCAAGATATGGCTGCCGAAGTTCCTGTCTTGTTGCCATCCTAAAACCTATAGTTTCAAATCAACTTATTCCTTCTATTGTTCTCTGCAAATCAAGCCATTATCATGCAATTAATCTCGAAATTCACAAGAACAATTATTCCCCCAAAATATTTACATGATACCTAGAATTTTAAACTTGGAGATTTTCTTCTTCTCATGCAAGAACAAGAGAGAAAAAGGAAATTACTAAAAGGTATGTTGCTTACCTTTGCTACCTTATCTTATTTCAATGAATTCTTGCAAAAATCTACAAAACTCATGTCCTCCTCTTTCAAGTTCCAGCTCCTATGCTTTGTTTTTCCCAAGCTTTATAACTTTTTAAGTATGGTCACTTGATTTGTTTTCTTGGATATAATCCTCCCAAGAACACTCCTTTTTTATTTAATTTGAAGATATGGAGAGGAGATGAAGAAAATGGGAGAAAAATGGTCTCCCTCCTATTTTCTCCTTTTGAAGAGAACATGAGATGTGTTTAAAGGAGGAGAGGGGGTATTGTTTTATATAAAATTACCAAAATGCCCTTATTAATGCCCCTTGTGTCATCTTCTTCCATTTACCCGATTTTGAGTACCTTCGTAGAGCCTTCCCAAACTCCTATTGACATGAAATTGTAACCTAAGATAAACCAATAACTCTGAAAATTCCTTATACAATTTCAACCCGATCCAACATTTAGATTGAGATATATTATCGATACCGTAAAACTAGACAATTAGCGTCTTTTACGCTAAAATCTGAATTTCATGCATTACTTTATTTACTTAGATTCTTATGACATTTCCCCTTAATTTATGCTCAATAAATTCAATATTACCACATTTATCACTAATTTGTCGAAATAAGTTTTTTTTTTATCAGGGTTTACATATCTTCTCATTTTTTCTTATTCTTTTATGAAATGAAACTCGTCACTGGTTTCACATACGTTACGAGTTTTAAACTAAAAATCATGACTCATTTCAAATTCAACGATACCTTTAAATTTGTTTATGGAGATTATTCTCTCTCTCACATGACACATTTATTATCATTCCTACTATTTATTCATTTATTCCATACCTAATCTCCATTACTCATCAAGACCTCATTAATTCGATCCTATGTTTTTTTTTATTTACGAGGGTTTAAATAATTTCCATCTAATACTTCTAAATTTATTGTTCTGGGAATCACTAAAATTTCCCTACTCTCTTTTTTTCATTTCACAAATTTTAACCAACATCCACATTTTTAAGTCTAGAGAACTAATTCTTTCAAAATGTCGATCCCCATTTTATTAACACCCTCAATCATTCTTCATTGATAATACCATCATAACATTTCTTCCCAAAACTTGGAAGGTAATGCCGACACTAATGAATCTCATTAGTGTCATTAGTCACCCTTGCCAGGACCGACTAATCAAGTTCATTGTAAATGTCGACATCAACATGACCAATTAATGTCATTAACTATTTCCAACGCAAAATAATTAATCAATTTTCCATAACACCTTGGAGTATTTATGGGAATGTTGATGTCAAAGATTCTTGACATCATTAGCTTCCACATCAGCTAATCAAGTTTCATGTGATTATCGATATCAATGTCACCTATCAATATCATTAACTATTATTAACTCGAATAGTTAATCAAGTTTAGTATCTCTTATTTTTTGAATGATCATGCCAATGTTAGTAAACTTTACTAACATCATTAGCCTCCCGTGTTGGAGACCAGCTAATCAAATTCAAGAAGCGATCATCAATGAAGTCCATTAATATAGCTCATGTTTTTTATCAAATAAATTAATCAAGTCTAATTTCATTTCTCACTGATTTCACCTTATCTTTTCTATTTATGGCTTCACCCATAGATATAAAATCCAAGAATTGAACAGATTACCAAAATAATTGTAATTTAAGAAAGTATAGGTATAGAACACCTACCTGCTGTAGTACCTCAATTCGCGCTCCCTTGTTGTTGTTATACCCCTCTTAAGGTCCCTCCTGATTCCACAATTATACCACATCATTTCTTACTTAAGTTACATTTCTCATAATATTGATAATAATAATAATAATAATGACAATGTTGACTTCTTTTTAACAATTGCTTCCTTTACATTTATGTTTCCCATTACACCCCTTAAGATCATTGTTCTTTATTAAATCATAACTATCATCACAAATTTGGTTTCGAATATAGCTTATTCCTTTTAAACCCTAAGACACATCACTACACATTTTCTAAAGTGAAGGAAACCAGATTCTGCCCCTAATGCCACTAAGTTCATATTCATTGGAAAGGTAACATCCTTGGCTATAACTTCTATGAAGAAACCATTCTTGAATTTTATTATTTTTAGGTTCGAATCCTTTCTGGAATCGATGTGATGAATCTGTCTAGTTTTTGTTAATGGTTTTAGATGAACTTTCAATTATCCTTATTTCTCTTTGTTGCTACCCAATTTTTGACCCATGTTTTGATAAATTTTTTAAAAAATCCAAAATAGCAAAAAAAACATCGAAAATCCAAAAAAAAAATGTTTTTTTTAATATATTTGCATTTTTTTTAGCATTTTCAGCGTCGTCTAAAAAGAATTTAAATTTTCAAAGGTCTTTCGAACGCGTTCAACTTTTCACGCGTTATTTTTAAAATTATTGATTTTCCTCATTGAGTCGACATTGATATTGCTCGTTATCAAAAAATAAAAAAATTTACAAAAATCAAATTTACAAAAAGAAAGAAGTTGAGAGACCAAGTTTGGAAACCTAACAATATTTTTTGCTATAAATATTAGTCCCCTCAACACACTCAAAGAAGGGGAGTAATTTTGCAAAAATAAAAAAAAAAACCACAAAAAACCCTAAACCACACAAACCCTAAAAACCATACTTCTTTCTCCTCCCACTCACAGCCCCTGTAAAAAAAAATTCAGAGAGAACAGGGGCAGCCGGAAGCCTCCTTTTCCCTGCTCACAAAGGCCAGCCGCCCCTCCCCCTTCACTTTCAAACCCCATTCCCATAAATCCTCCCCTTTCAGCCGTTCCCTCACCCTAGACAACCCTAACAACAGCCGCCACCCTCACCAGGTTTCCACTTCTCTTTCCCAGCGTGACTCACTCGTCGCCATACCTCCATTTCCCAAAACCCAGCAGACCGAACAACCACTTTTTCTCCCCCCGACCACTAGCCAAGACAGAACCATTCGCCTCGTCATCTCCTCCGATCGGGAGCAGACCCCACTCACTGCCTCCAGCAGCGCCGTTCCTCACCGGAGATCCACGGGCCTCACAGACGACAGCAGTGAGCCCAACCGCCGCTGCTACCACCAGGAGAAGAGATCATCAACGACGCCGCCCTCTCCACAGAACCTGCCGACCACAAGCCATTGACGCTCTAACCCATGACTCCGCCGCCACCCGAAACGGAGAAGAAGAAGAAACAAATAACAGACCGATTTGTAGAAAGAAGCAGATCCGAAATCGAGAAGAAGAGAAGGAGAAGCAGATCTGACAAAAAGAAGAAAAAACCGAAGCAGATTTTAAAAACAAAGAAAATAAAAACTAAAATCAACTGGTTGTTGCGTTCTTGTTGTTAGACATTCCAGATCCCTTGGTTTTTTAGGAGTTTCCAGCGGCGGCGCGTGCCAGATCCCCTGGTTTTTTAGGAGTTTCCAGCGGCGGCGAGTGGGAAGACGCGCCGCCACTGTTCCTGCGGTTCTAGAAGGACTTCCTTGTAATTTTTAAATTTGTAATGTAATTTTTAAATTGTTTAATGTAATTTTTTTTGTTTAGTGTGGAATTTTTATAATTTGTAATGAGAGAAAGAAAAGAAAATACAGTGAAAGTGAATGTGTTGTTTGTATTTTTTATGAATATATTTTGTATGATAAAATTGCAAAAATTAAAGAAGAATTTAATATTTTGATTTGCTCACGGTCCAGAATTATTAACTTATATGTAAGTTGTATTTCTAATATCCGATGAAAAGATAAAATTTTAAAACTTTTTTAACACGTCAAAATCACGAAGCAGCTTACCTCAGGTAGGGTGCGTTAGGGGTGCTAATACCTTCCCTAACCACAATCAGTCCCTCACCCGTGAATCTCTAACAAGACCAGTACATCTGGTTTCCTAGTAGCCTGCAATCAATTACTAGGTGGCGACTCCCAACGAATCAATCAAAGCATAATGATAATGAGAAAAATCGTCAGTCGACGCCACCCGGATTTTCAGACGTGCGACAGAATGACGACTCCACTAGGGAAAGTACTGTTACTGACAGTATTGGACTAAAATTTGTGTATTTTATGTATTTAAGTTTTTGCATTTTTGTCTTGTTTTATTTTTGTTTTATCCATGCATTTTTAGAATTGTTTCATGCATCACTTGTATTTATTTTTGAAAGCACACACAAGCTTTTAGGTTAGGTGGGGAATTAGCAATCTGCCCTATGGCTATTGGTCAGGGTTCAAATGCGTGAAACACCCAACTCATATCTAAGTGCCTGCTTGGTAATGGTGGGCATACGTGCCTTAACTATTCCTTGCAACTCCCCCATACTGTCTTTACGAAGAACGTCACTGGGCAGATATGAGACTCGTTTGAGACCAGGTAGAAAACCTACCCATGTTCACATAATGAATAGAACCTGTCCTTATGTTATATGTGCTATTATTATTTGCATCAGGGCAAATCCTTCTTGAAGCATCTTGAACTCAAGACTTGTGGGTGACACAATGGCCGTCACTCAGAAAATCTTCATTGTAGAGTTTGGGCAAAAATCACAATTCTTGTTCCATTATACAAGAGTTACGACCATATTATCACCTCTTGAAGGGCGAGTTCATCATATAGATTACATATTCATACATTTATCATGCATGCACCGGGATAAAAAGTAGGTCCCCTACAAGTCTACTGTCGCACCCTCGCTGGCGGAGCGCGGCGTCGCGACGACCATCGATTGATTTCGGGGTCTTTTTGTGTAAAGGAGTCGCCACCTAGTATTATGGTCACTAGGAAACCTAACTGGTCTTTCAGAGATTCTAAGGCAAGGGACTGGTTGCGTAAAGGGAAGGTATTAGCACCCCTAGTACGCCATACCTAAGGTAAGCTGCTTAGTATTTGGTTTGTCTTATAATTGCTATGGTGTTGATGTTTTCTAATCCCATCAGTTTTCTAGGTTTTGATTCAAACTAAATTTATTAGGATAGAAACCCAAGGAAGTTCCATGTGCTTTAAAAGCTCATTTTCCCCTTAGTTTTTCAAGGGTTTGCGACTCGTAAATCGCAAGGAGGAGGGGCAAAAATTTAGAAATCTAGGGTGCTTTAAAAACCTATTTTTTTGTCTTAGTGTTTTAACTCTCACAGCTCGTAAATCATGGAAAACAAATTTGAAATGTCCTCGATTATAATCAAGGCTTCTTTCAAGGATGTGTGCGGATTTATTACTCCCAATAATATTTTGGATATTCGTCCTTTAATGATTTCTTTATCCAAACATTAGCGGTGAATAATAGATGAATTCCCCCCAAAATAAGATTTTTATATTTTTTGGAATATTGGCCAATACCCTTTGGAGTTTTACAAACATGTTGTAAAATCTAGAAATGCAAGAAAAAAACAACTTTTGGTGTTTAAGAAATCCATGCGAAAACACATTTTCGAAACTTCCAATGTTTTTTTGTATATAAAAAAAAGAGCATTCAAAACATGTTAGGGTATTGGCCGTATGCAACACGCAAGAAAATATTTTTTATTTGATCGAAACATAAGCATCACGGTAATCACAAATAAAGACAACAAGTCATCACATATATTTCAAAAAAAAA
>Ga0325402_1000904_pt1 | contig 22773 bp, 8 predicted proteins | sample PopdelMetagenome_22_FD_207212 | JGI IMG/M metagenome (GOLD analysis project Ga0325402, IMG submission 207212) | Populus deltoides microbial communities from Bellville, Georgia, United States - Xylem-PdKOR-R3 | ecosystem: Host-associated > Plants > Phyllosphere > Stem > Wood/Secondary xylem...
TATATCTACAAGTATATGTAATGTGGATTGTAATAATAAAAGTATAAATTTGCCTGTCGTGATAGAGTAGTACAATCTTTTTATTATTTTTTTAATAGTAAAAGCAAAACAATACTTTTGATACCAAAAAAAAATTAAGTTTGATATCTAGGGTTGTTTTTGCCTTTTCACCTTTAAATTTACAATGTAGTTACTAAAATACTTTTGAAGTCAAAGAAACCGTACCTTTAATCAATTGTTATTTTCATCATTTTAACCTTGGTTCTTTTGTTATTGTTAGGAGGGATTAGATGAGTATTTATTCTTTGATGTTTAATAAATATTAAAAAAATTACACACATCAATATATGAAGGGTGGTCACAATCTTTAAGTGATGCATGTGACATCGCCAAGCAACTAATAGATGGCTTATATGATGGAATTTGAATCCTCTTGAAAGCTCTCATTCCCTGATTGGTACGTGTCCTGAATTAACTTCTAGTTTGGTGTGAATAACCTTTTTTCTCTCTCTCTACTCGATGGTTTTCGCACCTAGATATTCAAAATTTCAAAGTTGTTCCTCAATTTGTTTTGTCTTTGGATTTATTCCATATTCTTTTGGTTTATAATTTTTGTCTTTGATCCTTTTGTAAAATTTTGATTTTTTTTTTCAATTTCATCATTCAATCTTATTTTTTCATATATTGTTTTCCGATTTAATCCTCATTTTTTTATGATTTTTTTTCTTAATTTTTTTGTGCAATTTTTAAAGGTTTTCAATTTCATCCATCAATCTAAATTTATGGTATATTATTTTTTTATTCGTTTTCAAAATTCATTCTTCAACGTTTGATTTGCTCAAAATTAGGTTTCATGGTTTTTCTATCTACGGTGTTTTTAGTCTAATGACATAGGTTAAGGATTTGAAAAGTTAACGTGGGTTAATATTCTTTTTTTAATCTGGATTAGCTCGCTCTTATTACTCATATTACATGTCCATCATGCTACCTCAAGTTGACTTAAGCTCATTTTTTATCCCTTGTTCTGTACTTTCAAATGTTTTTTTTCCAAGTTAATATGATTGCTCTTTTTTATTGTTTTTTTTTCAATTTACTACTATTGTCTATTTTTTATAGTTGAATTAAAATAAAATCATCTTATTAGATCCGGTTAAGGCTGTAACCCAAATCGTTGATTTGTTTTTTTTAGACGCACTTGTGGCACTTGGACATCATTTTTACTGAAATATTGTAGACTTATGGTGTAGCACATGCCTAGATACACTAATATAGCTGATAATGTTAGTGCTTGTGCTATTATAATTGAATGTTTAAACGCGAAGTGAGAGGATATGGTAAAAATATATGAATATTACAAGTATATTTTTACTTGTGGTAAAGTAAAAATGTTAACCACAATGGTAAATACAGTTGGAAATTGATAAGATGTTTAAGATGATTAATAGAAACCTATAGAGCGTAAGAAAAACATTGCATATTCAAACATAGAAAACTATTCATTAAAATGATGAAATTACTTTTTGCCATTTAAGAAAAACATCATAGGTTCATGAGCTAAGGGTGGTTTAGTCTTTTCACATGGTCATTGGTTATTACATATTTAATTGTGGGCATGTGTGACTTTTTACCATTTTTAGGAAAAATAAAATGATGTTTTTAGCTTAAAGGTAAAAAAATTTAATATTGTTGGCCAAGAAAATTTAAGTCTTTTTTATTTTTTAATACAATAAAAGGCATCACTATCCTTAGTAAAATGATTGGTTGTCGCTATTTCAACCATAAAATTGTTCAAGTTTGGTGCTCAAATGTTCAATTAAGCCATGAGAGTTGAATGGTGATGGTCACTAGCTTTCGAAAAAATAGAACGAGGCTTGAGAAATTATAGGGTCTCAAGTTGATTTTTCATTTACCATTTTTTTACAACTTTAAAGGCATTTACAAGTTTATTGACTTATGTATGTTGTTTTTCAGGTGTTTTCATGTCCAAAATTGGTTGAAAAATAAGCTATTTGGTCCAACAAACTAAAAGAGAGTTTATGCCCTGTTTTTTACCACTGAGGTTGCTGGAAACTGGACAAGTGAATACTGAATAGGGTGTAATATACCTCAACAAATGACGCGTCGTTCACTTTTTTTTATTTTTTCAATAAAGAAAGGTCTGGATGACCCCTCTTAATAAAAAAGTAAAACCAAGCGCGTGAACATGTTATTACAGGCTAGGCAATAAGCATGTCCTTTGTACGTTTGTTTCCTTTTGTTTTATTAGCACTAAAAAAAAATTGTCATGCTAATTCATTTACTCTTGAACTTTTACATAATTCCTGATTAATATTATAAATTCTTATTTGAGTTTTGATTATTTCTTTTTGATTATTATATATCCAACATGAAAAGGGAAAATTACAAAAAACACTCATATAGTTTGATGACATTTTCGATTATTCTTTTTGTGTGCATAACAAAACACAAAAAGAATCTCAACTTTCCTCAACAAAATCAACCCATAAACATCTCCTCCACCACCACCATTCCCCCAATTATCCTATAACCGTCGCCCCAATCATCCCTAAATTCACGATAACCATCATCACCAACAATCGCACAATGACTACCTTACTTCACTAAATTGCCTTGGGTTTCTCATCAATTCGACGATGGCCATTAATTGCAACGTCATTTATTCAAATTCGATCACAATGTCCATAAACCCCCACCTAATTCAAAAACGCAAGAATCATATGAGTATATAAAGAATTTTGGAGGTTGAGATATATGGTGGTAAAGGAAGTAAAAAGAGTATCTATAACTATAATATGACTTCAATGAAACAATAACTGATTTATCTGTTTTATATATATAGTGGCGGCGGTCGAGATTTTTTAGAGTTTTTAAATAGATTTGAACATGATTTTAACACATTTATGATTTTTCTAGCTTAAAACCACACATAAAATATAGACATAACATTTTGATATATTTTAACTCGATTTAACAAACATAAAATTTATATTTTTAACACGAACAATGATTTCAGTTTAAAACTTTATATTCACTAGGATAAATAAAAGATACGCCAATAAAAAAATTAATTTTAGACTTGAGAATTACATGTTTTGTGATTATTTAAAATCACTTATATTTTTTTAAAAAAACTATTGTTATATAACTAGATAAAACAGTTTGAAAAGTTATATGTGACCTGAGATTATACATTGTAATGTGCATTTTTATCCTAATTTATTGACTCAATCTCTGATTTAGATTAATAAATTTGTCATCATTTATTAATATAAACAATTATCAATTTATTTTATTAAATACATATATTAGTCTTGTTTTATGACAAAAAATTGTTGTCGTAAAAATAAATTTTAAAATGATTATATTTTTAGGTTTGATAACAATATCAAAATTTTTTCTAGAACTCATATTGTTTTTATGTTATTTTTTTTTTGTAGAACCTCGTAGCATAACACGAACAAAAAAACTAGTTTATCTTCTAATAATTCTCCACATTTTTATCTCCACAATTTTACTTCTTACCAAGTGCAATCTTAGGGTGAAATTGGATAAAATCACATAACAATTCAAAACCCAGCTGTAAAATTGAACATTTACATAAACACACGAGTAAATCTTGGTTTTGGTTTTGACATGAAAGGGGTGTTTAAAAATGTTGTAATTATTATTTTATAAATTATTTTTATTTGGAAATATATTAAAATAGTATATATTTTTTATTTTTTAAATTATTTTTAATATTGCTATATCAAAATAATTTTAAATAATATAAAAAATTAATTTTAAATAAAAAAATTTAAATTTTCAAAAATATTATTTGAAACATAATTTCAAACAGTCCTGATATTTAGAGTATATTTGGCAGTGTGGTTGCGGGTGCTTTTCAAATAACTTTTCGTGTTAAAATATATACCAATGATATTTTTTTATTTTTTAAAAATTATTTTTGACATCAATATATCAAAATAATCTAAAACGTATAAATTATATTAAATTTTAATAAAAAAATTTTAAATTTTTTAAAAACACAGGTTCAAACACGTTCCCAAACATCCCTTAGTTTATAATACGCGCTTTGAAGACTAATAGCACTGGACTTTCATCAGTTGACGCCCAATAGCCGACCCCATACCATAACCCGGTCGGGCAAAACTTATCAAAACGGGTTATGACCCGCCCTTTCCCTCCCTCGAATTTGCTCGGGAAAGAAAAACGCAAGAAAATTGCCAAAACAGAAAATATTTCACTCTTCAGTTAGACCCCCCAGAACCGTTTTCGCATCATCCCGCCCAACTATTCCTCTAACCCCCTCTCTCTCAAAAAAAAAAAAAAAAAATTCTCTCCTAGGGTTTCTTTCCTTAACCATCTCCCTCTTCCATGTCTCTCGAGTCTTGAATTATCCAATCCTCACTCAAATCCCATACCCTAGAATTCTGACCAGACCTTGCACTGCCTCGATGGATGAAGGGAGCAGTCGTGGCGGTGGTGAAGGCGGGGGAGAATCGTCCTCGTCAAGGGTAACGCCGTCGTATGTAAAATTAGGAGACAGGCAAATATTCACCGTGGAGCTCCGACCCGGAGAGACGACATTTGTGTCGTGGAAAAAGCTTATGAAAGACGCCAATAAGGTCAAAAGTAGATCCGCACCCGCCGCACCAGACCCTCCTCCCGTTAACGCCCACCCTAACCTCGAGTCTCGAATTGCCCCAGTAAGCCCCCTCCCATCTCCTCTACTTAATCGCATAAAATTATACATGCACATGTCACTGCATATGTGTGTTTATTCGTCCTAATTACTAGTTAAAGTTGTAATGTATTTGGATATATTATAGTTAACCGGTGACTGGTAGCTGGGATTAGTTATTTACTGATGTTGCTAATTTTTGTCTAGCCACAAGTGACCGAGAATGAAGTGAAGGATGACCCCCCTCCGAATCGTTTCAGTGCTGTAATCGAGAAGATTGAGCGTCTTTACACAGTATGCTATACTTTGGTCCATACATGTTATTGCCTTTTTGCTTGTAGTTCAAGGTGCAAAGTCCTAATTGATGTGCACGAGAATATAGGCAGATGTAATTGGCATTTCATTTGTTAACATGACTTGAATCCTTTACAGGGTAAGGATAGTAGCGACGAGGAGGATCTAATGGATGCTCCTGATGATGATCAGTATGATACAGAAGATTCTTTTATTGACGATGCTGAGCTGGTTGGTATCTTTAACTGTAGTTGGCGTTTACCAACCCTTTTTCGATTTCCGTGAGGCTGTGACTTCTAGTACTATCATTGTGCAAAGGGCTTTTTTAAGTATGAAGAGGTTTACATCGTTCGTTAAAATATTCCTTCTGCAGGATGAATACTTTGAAGTTGATAATTCAGCAATAAAACATGATGGCTTCTTTGTTAACAGGGGGGAGCTGGAACGCATGTGAGTTACCTCTTAACCTTTTCATAACTTGTACTACAATAACCACAAATTGCTTTATTGAACAGCAGCTCTGTCTGCTTAGTTTCTGTTGGCTAGTCTTTGCTTTCCCACAAAACCACCAAACTGTTCTTTAAGGGTTGAGAAAAATCTTATTGCACCTGGATCCTTTTCAACTGAATTATTGCAGTAGATAGCATTAAGTCGAACAATGGGACCGGAGACTCCTTGCAACACTTGTAGAATATAGACAGTATAGTTGCATTTTTTAGAAGGAGCTCCCTTTCTCATCTTTCAATTACTCGGTGTTGACCTAACTGGTTAGTAGGTATTATATAGCACTGAAGGATATAGAGGTGGACTGGTCTGGAGCATAATTGAATTGGAGTTTGATCTGGAAAAATCCTTTTTATGCTTGTAACTTGTGTGATGAAGAATTCTCGCACCATCTTACAGGCAAGATTGCTGACTCCATGAAGAGAATATGAAGATTCTTCAGCTTCAATATGTCAGGAATGTTTTAGATGTTCTTAGCACAAAGTCTGGTCTACTGTCAAACTGACTTTAGATTGTGCTTCATTCAAGATGCTCCATATCCGAATTAGGTGTATTGTAGTGATTACAGTGGAACTGTACAGTTTAAATAAGCACTGCTGGTGCGTAAAACTTCCACATTCAAAAGATTTTCAGCCTTTCAAGATGTTCACATGTTGAGCGACCTTGATGATAGAAGTAAGAATTATACAGTTAATCCTGTCACTGACAGCTGTCAACTTCAAAATGATCATTAACCATGTGTTATCATATGGAACTTAAGCTAATCAATACCTTGGCAACGCCGGCTCCTTTGAAACTTCATCTTGTGGACTTGGTGTAAAATGCTTTCTCTGTAATTTATATCAAGGGAGAACTCATGTTTATGTATTTCCTTATTTATATACCAAGAATGCCTTGCTTTTCTCCTTTCTCAGTTCTTTTATTTCCTTTTTGCAAGAAATGAACCTCCTGTTGTGCCTAATGAGAAACCAAAGAAAAGGAGAAGAAAAGATTTATTGAAGGCACCTACTGATTCTGATGATGGTCATATGTCAAATAAACTTGCGAAGCTGGGAAAATCAGCTGCGGAGAAGATGGCACCGCCTCCTGGAAAGAACTCTTTGAACCTTTCTCAGAATTTGACTATGATAAGTGAGCAGTATGAGAATGTGAAGTTCCAGAATCAATCAAATTCACCTGGAATTTCTTCCAAAAAGAAACCTGCTGAAACGAAAATGAAGTTGGATCCATCTTTATCAGTGAAAGTTTTGAATGGCGATGCTTATGCATCTCTGGAAGAAACAACGGATAATGAAAAGCCAAAGACCGAGTGCCTCCTGCCAAAGAACCTCACTAGCAAACCTAAAGATGCAAGTGGATTCTCGGAATCTTCAAATCAGAAATATCATGAAAAAAGTACTTATGTGCAACCCAAGTCACAATCAGCAAAAACTGTAAACCATGGTGATGATCTTGAACCATCAGTTAGATTAAAAGAAAAGAATGGGGTCCGTGAACTTCCTGATCTCAATCTTAATATTTCTGACAGCAAGATTTACACACAAGCAGCAGTGAGTTTGCATAATTTTTTCTCTTATAATTTCTTTTGCATCGAGATAGTTTTGCCAAAGAAAGTGATATTGACATTAGCATTTAGCACTATTTTAAAGACGGATATGGATTTCCATACATTACAACTCTGCAAAATCTGGAAATGAGGTTCCTGATCTATCTTTGAATCCACTTCACAGCATCAGACATTTACAGACAGATGCAACTTTGAATCGTCATTGGTGCAATAAACTGCGTTGCATGAGTTTGAGGCAGAAGTGTTTAGAATAATTTTAGTTTTTATTTTTTTCTTAGTAGAAGATGGTGTTGGAAAACAGTCTCTAATGTGCAAATTATTTCAGAACCATTCAGATTAACTGTATGCTGACATGGTTTCTTATTCCTGGGAGATTGTAGTTAAAGGCTTTTGTCATGTACTGCATTTCTTGCTCATCACAGAAACTACAGCATTTTGTGTGGTGGTTTGATAATGTTTCAATGTTATTGATTTGATTTTGAATGTAACACCATCCAGAGAACTTCACATGTCCACAGAAAGGATGGTTCTAGTGTCAGGCCTAAAAGTTCGATGCTAGAAAAGGCTATCAGGGAGTTAGAGAAGATGGTTGCAGAATGTAAGCTTGAAATACTTGTCACGTATCCATTCCCAATGATTACAATATGGGGAAGTTCCTTGCAGATTGAAACCTTTTTCCGTGTAAAAATTACAGCCAGACCGCCTGCTGTGGAAAATCAAGAGACTGATGCCTCAGCCCAGGCAATTAAAAGAAGATTACCTACAGAAATAAAGCTGAAGCTTGCCAAAGTTGCCAGACTAGCGGTACTAGAATTCTTAACATTTTTAAACCTATTCATCTCTCTTTTTTTTAGTTGTTTTTGATAGTTGTACATGAAGGCTGGAAAGAAATATAAAATGTTTGCTTTCCAATGGTTGCAACAGGCAAGCCAGGGAAAATTGTCAAAAGAGTTACTCAATCGTCTCATGAGTATTCTTGGTCACTTAATTCAGCTTAGAACACTGAAGGTATCTTCTTGTAGAAACTGAAGACTTCATTCTTAATTACGGCTGCATTGCTCTCCCTCTTCTCCTCCCTCCCTCTCCTGATTGCAACCACAATTCTCATCTGTGATATCTCCAACTAGTTGACGGGAGATGGTTGTGGTTGCTGCTCCTTGTGGATATAGGATTAAGTTGGCTGTTTGGTGCTTTAAATCCTCTCACTTTCTTCTTTTGTTTTGAAAATACTGAAGAACTGAATCTGGGAAATCAGTTTTAAGTCACCTCTACATTTCATTTTAATACTACTGAATATAATGAACAATTTTCTGTTTTTTAGATGAAAGAAAGTTTATTTACAGATGGAATGATCAAATCACACAATCAAGAACAAGACGCCTTCATATGAAAGACCACTAAAACACAGGCTTAGCTAGTTGATTGTTTTGGTTCTTGAGTCACATCACCTAATCTGTTGGCCATTGGAAGAGTTTCTATGGCCACTCAAGCTCTCTATGTTACCATGATAGCAATATGATAGACTAAAATGATAACATGGTAGTAATTGTTAGTGTGAATGAGAATGAAGTCTGTGTTATTGTCGTTGTCTTTATGCACCTTGGCCTAAAACAATGTTTCCAGATAACATGGTAGTACTTTGTTGAGCACAACATGATGCAGTTGGTTTTTTTTGCTGCAGAGAAACTTGAAAATAATGATTAACACAGGTTTGTCAGCAAAGCAGGAGAAATATGACAGGTTTCAACAGATAAAGAAGGAGGTCGCTGAGATGATTATGACACGCATCCCCTCTGTGGAGTCTAATGTATGTTGATACATCTCTGTATCTCTATCTCTATCTCTCACTCACTCAGACTGGCATTCAGAAGTGTTACGTAGGGCATTTAGGTACAATGCTCTTTTTGCTGGAGATTATTATTATTACCTAGAAGTCCATGGTAGATGAAACTGGACCGAGTTGAATAAGTAGTTTTCTTAGGACCTTGGCCTCTCCCCACTCTCCCTCCCTCCCTCCCTCCCTGCATATATACAACACTTCCATTTGGAATAGGCTACTTTACAAAGCCTTTATTCTGATGACACAAGTGCACTAAATACTTTTCAAATATGATTTAGGGTCATTTTTTCTATTCTTGGCATTTGGATCTATGTTTTAATTTTTAATTTTATTTTTTCTCATATTTCCATACCCATCTTTGTTGTTTTATGTATGAATCATCATTCTTTATTTTTTTTGGGCATGGACCATATTAAATGCTGATCAGTGGTTCTCTTATCATATATGAATTCCATAGTAGTGCTTTGGCATCTGAAAATCTTGATTTATTTGATTATTAGTTTATATTGTCTTGACGGCGTCATATTGATGGAAGTATGAAAGTTCGTTGACTATTGCATGTGAATAGCCTTATTGCTTTTTAAATACAGTATAATTGATCCAATGATTTTTCAGGCATTAGTTCAACAAGCTGGAGCGTCTGATGATTTTCAAGAAATGGTATCTGATGAAAGAGGGGGCCTGAAAAAGAAATTTAGCATGGATGCTGTGTTGGAGGATAAAATTTGTGATCTCTATGACCTTTTTGTTGAGGTATATACCTGCTCGGAATGCCATGCCTTGATTATTTTTTTGTGGAAATCTTTTTCTCAATCTTTCTCATGTTTTGCTCTGACTTTTGATGATTCTAGGGATTGGATGAAGATTCAGGTCCACAAGTCAGAAAGTTATATGTGGAGGTTGTGCTTTCTTTTCCTTGTACATGTTTCTTTATGCTTTCATTTGCCAAATGTATTTTTAAATGAAATGGAGCAACTGCTTACTCTTTTCTAAAGTTTTGCTAACAGGTTGTTGATACTAGCTTTCATGGTTCTTTTTTCTTTTTAAACTAAATGGTTGGACCAGTCTGTATTCATTTTCTTCAAGTCATATGCCCCTTAAGGCTCTGATATCACCTAGTTCTTGAACTTCTTTGTCCTTCTGGCAACGTGTGTCATGTGCTGATATTTTTGTATGTGAACACTAATTAAAATCTACTTTGTTTTTCTCTGATATGCTTTTCACAGTCTATTCCCATCTGTGATTCAGCTTGCTCAGTTGTGGCCAAGTGGTCTTATGGACAACCATGGGATCAAGCGTGCAATATGTAGGGCGAAAGAGAGACGGAGGGTTATGTACATCAGAAATAAGGTATGCAAGTCCCTCATCTCATATTTGAAACATGAAAGTTACCCTTTCCCCTTTCCTAGATGCATTTTTTTTTTTTTTATTAACGATGTCTTGATTGATAAGACTTAATTCACAATTCTAATCATGTCAATAGACTATGCTATGGTGAGCTGTGATTTATGAAGTGATTGGCATTTCAGGGTTCCAAAAAGCCATCTAAATTGACTAAAATTTGCTATATGTAGACTCACACCGGGTTTTTTTTTGTCATTAAGTATAGTGGAGTGAAGGTTTCTGTATCAGTGGAACGTGGTTTGTAGATTTTAGATAGTGGAATTGGTGATGCGCACTGTTTTATCATTTCAAGGACCTTTGCTTCTTATTATTGGAAGGAGTTTTTTTTCATTGTCTTTTGGTACCTCCAATTCTGTTGGCCCTTTCTCTGAAATACGCTGAAATCCCGTGCATCTTCTGCTTTTTTTCTGGGGATGCTGATGGTGATCCCCCCGCCCCCCTTTTATTTGTTATTTTTAGGATCAAGATAAAATAAAGAGTAAAAAGATGTTGACTCCTAAACAAGAGGAGGGTGTTAGAATTGAGTCTGGTTCAGTTGCTCAGCCACAACATGTGCAAGAAAGGTTGGCCACTGATATGGTTGGTCCTGTTTTGGCCTTAGCTCGTAAGCCGGTTCCCAATTCCATAGCAGCAGCTGTTCAGTTTCCTAGTCCTTCAGCAAACGGTCTTGTATTGGACAAGCTAAAACAAGAGAAGCCAAAAGGAAGTTCAAGCAATTCCATGGATGGGGCAAAGATGGGAGTTGATGGTGCTTTGCCAAAAAAGAAGGTAAAGAGGAAGCCGGAACAAGAGTTGGATGGAACTCGTCCCCGTTCAGAGAAGTTGCATCCTCAATCTAGCGGGGAAAGACACAAGTCTTTTAAGCATGCATCTGGTCTTCCCCAAAAGTTAAACCTTCAATCATCTGCCCCTCCAAGCATCGAACCGTCGAGCTGACTTAATGATAGTTCAATTAGGATGTTTACACCAAAGAAGTGATTGTGTAACATTAGTGCTTTTCTTTTTCTTCACAGCAGGCGTCATCAATTCTGACCAGCTGATTGATACCATTTTTGTAATTAAATTGTGTTGTTTAAAGAGTCGTGGCTTGAATTATCATCTCATCTCAAATAAGAGATGCAGATTGCTTGTGCAAAATCCCTTGCTTTGAGGCGTAAGTTTAAGTCTTTCTGTTCTCGTTGCCCCTTTCCTTTGAGTTCTTTCCCTTTCTTGCTATCTAGTTTGGTCCGTTGCCTTGTTTGTAGTAGTTCATAGTGGTTAGCGGTGATGTCTGCCCATCAGACCAAACTCTTGTTTGGTCTGATGGATGAATTGGGGTTCTGTTTCGCTATTGAGTTAAATCTCTGTTGGTTTGCTGTTTTTGAACTGAAACAGAGGCTTGCAAACGATGAAATGAAATAAAATAATTTAATCTAATTAAAAAAAAATCCATCTAAAAGAAGTAGATTTAGCAAAGAAAAAAAAAACCGAAACAACTTATGTTACTCTAAAAAAGTCAGAAAAGTCTCATAAAAAATGAAAAAAATAAAAAAATACCAGATGATAAAAAAAAAACTTAAATCAACCCAACTTAACTTTAATATTTTGCGACCTAGAATATGATTCATGGATAACCTCACAAAAAGAAAAGTAGAACAAATCATAAATCTCAAGGCTTAATAAGTCAATGTCAGATAATAAAAATAAAAATAAAAATGATTTTTAAACAAATAAAAAAAGTTTGAACTTAAATCGGATTAATCATCGAAACTGATGGACCGAGTCATGATTGTAGAACAAAAACACGAAAAAATAGTGAAGCAAGATTCTCAATCATAAAAAATTAAAAATAAAAATAAAAATAAAGCATTGATGACCAAAATTAGAAACAAAACAAAATAAAATAAAATTTTAAAGGATAAAATAAAAAAAAACTAATGCAAAGTATAAAAAAATAGCAATTAAAAGAATAATGATCAAATTGGATAAAAAAATAAATTAAATAAATGCAGATGAATGAAATTGAAACATGAAAAAAACTTTAAGAAGTATTAAAATCAAAACATATAGAAATCAAAAGAATGAGAATCAATTTTAAAACAAATACAAACTATATGATATATTATAATTTTTAAAGGCTCGACATGAATACCAAGACACATGAGAAAGAAAATTTAAATTATTAAAAATCCCCAGGGGCATCTTGATATTAGAAAAAACCAAATGGCAAGAATGAAAATGCATCTTAGACATGATTAATCATCAAAACTGGTGAATCGGGTCATTATTGTAGAAGATAAACACAAAAAAATAATAAAGTCAAATTTTCAATCATAAAAAAAAAAAAAATAAAAACAATGAAGACTAGATTCTACAAAAAAAAAATAATTAAAAGAAAATAATTAGGAATTAAATTGAAAAACAAACTAAATGAAGAAAGGGACAAAACTAAGAGCAGTAAAAAAATGAGGATAGTAATTGAAAATATAATGAAATTAAATTAAATTCTAAAGGATAAAATAAAAAAATTAATGTAGAGAATAAAAACATTAAGGACCAAATTAGATTAAAAAATTAAATGTAGATGGATGAAACTGAAACAAAAAAACTCCAATAAGCATTAAAAAAAAATAAGGATCAACTTTAAAACAAATACAAACTAGATGACACAAGTAATTTTTTTAAAGGCTTGACATGAATTCCAAGGCACATGAAAGAGAGAGAAGAAGGGGAGCAGGAAAACCTTTCATCATCGCTGCCAACCAGACCAAATATGCCACTCCAATAGTTGTGCCGTCACTTGACACGACAAATGAAAAGGCGGTCGGTAGATTTTAGCTATCAGAATACACCCCATGCAAGGGATGATGATGTGCGGATGCATGCGTAGCACGCGTCAACCTTTTATATTGATTTATTAATAATTTAATAATTTGAATTACTAAAAAGCACCTAAGGGCAGAAAAGATGAGAACGCATCTTAAACCGAGTTAATAATCGAAATTGGTGGACCGGGTCATGATTGTGGAAGACAAAAAAGAACATGTAGGCTTATTAATGATATTTTCATAAATAAATTGGAAAAAATAGGAAATTCAACTTCTTCTTCTGTTTAAATTTTTAGCTAGTTCTGAAAAAGAATTAGAAGAGAAAAAAAGTTGAGAGCTTATTTAGTAAGAGAAACCAAGATTTAAAGTAAAATGAATGAGAGACTAGGTATTGAATACATCTAACTCAATAACTAAGGAGATAATCGAGTGAGAGAAAAGGAGTAGAGAGAGGAAACTCGTGACATTAAAAAGAAAAAAAAAGGAGAATAAAACTTTGACTAGTTAACATTCAAAATTCATATCATTATCAAGTAAGATGTTATAAATTTGATTTTACAAGTTTAAGTAAAGAACAACAAAGTTTATGTAAATTTTTTAAATTTTGAATTATAGTTCTTAAACATTAGATTGAGAAAAAGTAAAATTGTCAAAATATGATGTTCTTAAGATGAAATATACTATAAATAACTCTTAATAAATCATAATCGAAGAAGAAAAATTGGATGTTTATGGTGAAAATAGACCGGTCAGGGATGAGAACTTTTGAAAGTAAAGTAAATGTTTATTAGTTATGTATATTTAGTATGTGTTACTGGGTATTATAATATATTTAATTATGTTGTTTAGTTATAATTGAATTTTAAATGTAACTTGAAAAGAGTCCACGAGGAATTGATGAAATAAGGTTGTTTTAAATACTTTAGTTTTTTTCCATGTAAAATTAGCATTAATTTTACCCGTGGCCATTGCATCAATGAGAAAAAAATTGGTGGAGATAAAGATGGTTGTGGTATATTTTTTAGTCTTTTTTACTTGTAAAATTAACATTAATTTTACCAGTGGTCATTGCATTAGTAGAGAGAAGATTTTCAACAATAAAATAAATTAAAATTTAATCACACAATCAAATCGGGGATGATTGGTTGAATGGTTATGAATTATAAAAAATAGAATTTTATGGATCATCTTTTTATAATATAAGTAAAATTTTTAACTTTATATTAGAAGCTTATAATTGAACTTTTTGAATCTTAATTAATTTAGTTATATACTTATATTATTTTGCACCTACTAAAATTGAATCTTGGAACCTTCCATGGCTTTCCTGATTTACGAGTTTGATGAAGTGTTTTTTTTTTAACCGAGCTTGATTTTTTTTATCATCTATTTTTTTCTCATATATTTAAAAAATTAGTTTAAGAGAAAAATCATGTCATTAAACTTTTATAAAGTCTATGGACATGTTAACGAGTTTGGCTGGTTGACCTTCTTCATAGGTTTGACGAGTTTAAGATTTTTTATTTATTTTTATTTTTTTAAACATCCCGGTATTAGATTGATGTTTGATTTTGTGATTATCTATTTTGTTATTAAATTGTTAAATAAAAAATAATTTTGAAAAAAAATAAAATCTCATTGCAGTCCATAAAACCAGTTCACAGGTTTACGAGTTTATCTACTGACTAGATTTTTTTTTTTGATCCTTTAATTTTTTTTAATTTTTCTCTCTCTATTTGTTTTTTAATATTGAATTAATTAAAAAAATAAACTACATAATTTATTTTTATATTTATTTTCTATAAAATTATCAATATCTCAGAATAATGCCTAAAAATGGCTACACATATGATTTTTGACGTTACATGCCTAGAAATTCCACACGAGTATCTGATCTCCCTTTGAGTTCCCAAGGGTAAAGTCGGCAGGATAGAGTATTTTTGTGCAATAATTACCTTTCCTTACCTTAAATGACGTGTCCAATCTGAAAATAAAAATCTTAATAGATGAATGGAGTTCAAGCATATACATACACTGGGCTGGGCATCAAATAGAGCACTATCCTTTTAAGGGAAATTCATCCGACATGGAGAGAGATAAATGGAGTGAATCACAATCTAGGATTGATAGATAAAAATCTGAATAGATGAGAGACTCGATTGGGATAGATGAAAGATGGGTTAGGGTCAAATTTGTCCTTTCATGAATCTTTACATCAAACTAACTAAGTACATGTGATAGTGATTGATTTTTAAAGTATTTTTTTATTTAAAAATATATTAAAATAATATTTATTTTTATTTTTTAATATCAGTATATTAAAATAACGATGTAAAAATATAAAAAAAATAATTTTTTTTTAATTTTTTTAAAATATAAAAATAAAAAGGTTGTTTTATAACCGAGATAAATATTCTTTCTATTCAACCCCATCTTAAGATATTTTCAATGGTCAAGATATTTTCTTTATAATTTAGATACCAATCAAGACTAATTTTATCTATGAATTATTAATATTACTTTTTTTTCCTAGCTGAGCTTAATTCCTAAGATTTTTTAAAACAAAAACTAGCATCCGTACGTAAAAAGACAAGAACTCTAAAAAGAAGGCAGAAATTCCATCACCACAAACTCCAAAACCCGACCAATAATATCACTCCAAAATCTTAATAATTGTCAAAATTCTGAGCGGCCATTTTATATCCACAACGCCATCACCATCATTTTCTCAATTCTCGATTGTTATTATCCTCAAAGAAATAATGTTCAACTATCAAATATCACACTTTATACGCAGATGACAGACCCATAGAAAAAATAAAAACAACCAAAAATTCACGCACATGGTGCTATGTCTCTTACATGTGCCTGTCATCATGAATAGGTTATCTCCGGTCACCGGAATATTATCGTCATGTTCGTGCTCCTTCAGGCTCAATAACAGAGACACCAAACTGGTGGGTTTTGGGTTTGAGTTGCAAAGAAAGGAGAGGTTAAAGAGAAAGCTTAAGTTTGTCGTCAGCGCGGAGTTATCCAAGTCTTTCTCTGTGAACTTGGGTTTGGACTCTAAGGTCACTCTCTTTCTCACTTTATGAATTCTTCTCGATCTCTTCGTGTATTTGGTCTATTTTATTCGATTATATGCCCCAGAGAGAAACGAGTTTCGTTGTTCTTATTTTCCTGAGAGCAAAATTAAAATAATTGTTTGATACCAGGGGACCTGGAAACTTTTCCATGCAAAGATTTGATGGTGCATACATCGAAGAAACTCTCGGATCAGCTAATAGATTTTTATCTAGTTTGATCCAGTTTCATAATTTGATTGACACTTTGCGGTCTGTTTACGTAGTTTCCCAAAAGGAAAACTGCTGACTAGTTGGAACTGAGTTTTCTTATGCATGCTTGTTGAATTCAGAATTGCAATTACCTTGATTCTGTAACTCTTAATTATACTGCTAAGTATAATCATGATTGAAACAATAATGTTGTTAAGCTATTTGTCTTCGAAAGTGTGAGAGAAAGCCAGAATTTTGCTCGGAAACAATTAAAAAGAGGAGCTTCTTACGTGATTATCTGTTTTTACTTCTTTCCAACAGACATTCCAGGCTTTAAATATAGTTATAGACTTGAAATGGCAAAAGTGTACAATGAGTTAGAAGTAGATCCTTTGGTTAACTCGTCACACCCCCATGATACTATGCTAGGGCAACTTCTCTTGTCTGAAGTCTACCAGATTAGAAAAACCAAATTTGAAAACTTGATCACGGGTTTGGGTAACAGAAGTGGGAACTGATATTGTGCTCCCCTCTCCAGCTATTTCTACTGTCATAATCATCTTTTCTTACTGTCTGTGGTCACCCTCTTGCATTTTTACTTTCACATCCTAAAAGGTGTTGGTATTTCCCTTTTTATCAATTTATCTGCATCAACAAGAACATTTCTTCTCATTTTCCAGGTATATTAGATTATTTCCACCTTTGTATTTTGATTCTTGATTAATTTTTGTTTAATCTGTATGGTTGATAGAAAGATGGTGATTTAATGATTTAGGAAAGGCAACTATAGTATAGACTGACAAAGATTTATTTTAATTAGAACATCAGCCAGTCTCATGATCTATCACAGTTGCCTTGGATTGGTCCAGTTCCTGGGGACATTGCAGAAGTCGAGGCTTATTGTAGAATATTTAGAGCAGCTGAACGGCTTCATGCTGCATTGATGGATACATTATGCAATCCAGTGACCGGGGAGTGTAAAATTTCTTATGATTTTCCATCAGAGGAAAAGCCATTATTGGAAGATAAAATAGTACCCGTGCTTGGCTGCATCCTATCGCTTTTGAACAAAGGAAGAGAAGATGTTCTTTCTGGAAGATCTTCCATCATGAATTCCTTTCGGGTTGCAGAAGTAAGTGCGATGGAGGGTAAACTTCCACCACTAGCCATTTTCAGGAGCGACATGAAAAGGTGTTGTGAGAGTTTGCATGTTGCTCTTGAAAACTTTTTGACACCTGACGATGATCGAAGCCTGGATGTATGGAGGAAACTGCAGAGGCTGAAGAATGTATGCTATGATTCTGGGTTCCCCCGTCGTGATGATTATCCTTGTCATATGCTGTTTGCAAATTGGAATGCTGTTTATTTCTCCACTTCTAGAGAAGACATAATCTCCAAAAATTCCGAGTTTGCATTTTGGATGGGTGGGCAGGTAACGGAGGAAGGTTTAAACTGGTTGCTGGAGAGAGGATTCAAGACCATTGTAGATCTTAGAGCAGAAATTATTAAGGATAACTTCTACAAAGCAGCGGTAGATGATGCTATTGCGGCTGGGAAAGTTGAACTGATTAAAATTGCTGTTGAAGATAGGACAGCTCCTTCAATGGAGCAGGTTGAAAAGTTTGCATCTTTGGTTTCAGATAGCAGCAAAAAGCCCATATATCTCCACAGCAAGGAAGGAGTACGGAGAACTTCCGCTATGGTCTCCAGATGGAGGCAGTATATGACTCGCAGTGCATCTCTGATCACCACTCCGAGAGACAAGGGACTACAAGATACAAATGAAAAGGGAGGAAGGCAGGGACCTTCCTTCATTGGAGGGGGGTCCCAACCCAGACAGGAAAATGGATCTCTGTCGGAGACTTTGAATAAACGTCACGGTTCAAATGGATTATCTAATGGAGCTGTCTCTCCAAAGGATGAAAATGGTCAGAGCATTAATGAGACATACAATGTCTATGCCTCTGTTCAAGATTCTATTCCATTAGAAACGGTAGAAAACAAGGTAGGATCTGTTGCAAACATATCCATGGAAGCTGACCCTCTAAAGGCTCAGGTTCCTCCTTGCAATTTCTTTTCCAAAGCAGAGATGTCCAAATTTTTCAGAAGTAAAAAATTCAAACCTCCAGCATACTCTAATTATCAGTTGAAAGGGTTTGAAAAGTTGCATGTTTCTAGAACGGCAAGTGTTGGGACATTCCAGAAAGTTGATGGTACTGATCCTGAGTCAAGGTTCGTGGAGGCAAAAAGATCCAATGGATTGGTCAGTGGTAAAATGGCATCTTCAAAGCCTCAGAGCTCACCTGCTGACAGTGACAAGCATCTGAATGGCAGCACTGATGCTTCTGTTGGTTCAGGCATGGGTGTATTTAGTGGAGGGGAGAGGCGTTTCATGACTGGAAACAATGTCTCTTCCACTGTGGTTGAGAATTTAACTGAGCATCTTGCATGCGCATCAATCAAGGATGGTGGTGAAAACAATGGTGTTGCTTACTTATCCTCCAGTGATGATGACTTGTGCACAATTGAAGGAAACATGTGTGCTTCTGCAACTGGTGTTGTAAGGGTGCAGTCAAGAAGGAAAGCAGAGATGTTTCTTGTGCGGACAGATGGATTCTCCTGCACTAGAGAGCAGGTTACAGAATCTTCCCTGGCCTTCACTCATCCTAGCACCCAGCAACAGATGCTTATGTGGAAATCCATGCCAAAGACAGTACTATTGTTGAAGAAGCTGGGGCAAGAACTCTTGGAAGAAGCAAAAGAGGTACAGTTCAAAAATATCCTTAATTTATGCCAAATTCCCTGAAAATTGCCTTCTTGTTACTCTAGTGATTTATGAAACCATGATTGTGTAGATATTGTTCCAAGTTTTATTTTGTGTTGAATCTGATGGTTCAACCTTTGACTCTGAGTGTTGGATATATATATATAAATGCCAGTGAGATTAGACTCCTTTTTTCTCTGTTCAAAGTCTAATCTCACTGGCATTTGTTCCAGAGAGGTGAAGGTTACTTATAGCTGGTAGAAAGTCATTGTATGCATATAAAATTTCTTGGGATCAAAGGATTTGAATAGTAATAAAAAATAAATCAAGATTTTACTTGAACTTTCATCCAGTAAATTTCACATTGGTTTTTCTTAATTCTCATTCTAAATTTGGAAAATTTCCACTGTGGAATGGAGAAAATCAACATAAGCAGTTACAGTCTCATCCATCCAAATTCAAGTGTCTCCCGGTCAGTAGTGGTGAGCATTCATGTAATTCGGGTAAAAAATTTCCATTTTGGGTAATCACCAGAATTTTTTTTCCTTTACCTGAATGTTTTTACCCCATCAAACAATTCAGGTAATTCAGGTCTCCCAAATTATCCAAATGTTTTATTCACCACCCAATTAATTTGTTTTTACCCAAAACTCCTTAAAAATTTTCAATTAACTAGATGAAATTAGGTTCAATAAAAGTTTTGACTCCGAAAATAATGTTCAAGGAAAATTACAACCCATTAATTTTAAAATTTTAAAAATAAATAACCGTATAAATAAACAGAACATATAATTCGGGTAACCTGAAGTTTTCTATGTTTTATCTGAATAACCCCAAATAAATTTCAGGTCCGAATTACTGATTCTCCAAAATTTTTAAAAATTTATTATCAGAACTGGTTTGGATAATTTTTTTTTTTTGAGTGCTTGCCCCTGCTCCTGGGTATTCTAGAGTCAAATTTCTTTCAAACGAAGCCTTAAAGATTACATTTGCCAAAATTATGAGAACATAAGAACACAAATGAAGCCCTGTCGCTTGGATTAATCTGTTCTCTCCATCACCTTTGATTGCTTTGTGTTACATCTTCTTTAAGACAAACATTGTCCATTGAGTTCATAACTCAATGCTTGGGAAATGTGGAAGGAAATCAGTATCCATCCTGTCCTATCCCTGGTTGGTTGAACATGAATGCAGAGGGATACCCATAGGGGAAACAGTTTACGGGTCCTACAGGGCCAAATGGGTGCTGAGAAATGAGAATGGAAATTTGATGCAGGGATTAACTCTAGAAAATATTTTCATAACTTTTGTGGTTATGACTTCTGAGTACCACTGAAATCATTTTATTCATGTGTAGTAATTCTAACTGGCTTTCCTGTCCAATGTGCAGGTTGCCTCCTTCTTGTACCACCAAGAGAAAATGAATGTTCTTGTTGAACCGGACGTTCATGACATATTTGCTAGAATTCCAGGGTTTGGGTTTGTTCAGACCTTTTATAGTCAAGATACCAGGTACTGAAAGTTGGGAATTGAGATCAAAACAAGCAATGACATTGATGTATATTTTAATGTTCTAAATGCCTCTCTGGTTGTATATGCATTTCTTGATGCAGTGATCTTCATGAGATGGTTGATTTCGTGGCTTGCTTGGGAGGAGATGGGGTTATATTACACGCATCAAATTTATTTCGAGGGGCGTTTCCACCTGTTGTGTCCTTTAATCTTGGATCTCTTGGATTTCTGACTTCCCATTATGTAAGTTTGATATGACTCGTGTATTGTTAATGGTGTTTTGATGCTCTCATAAGCAACCATTTACTTGACTGCTGCCTTTTTGTTCTTTCTTTTTAATATAGTTTGAAGACTACAGGCAGGACTTGAGACAGGTTATCCATGGGAATAACACCTTGGACGGTGTTTATATAACTCTTAGAATGCGCCTTCGGTGCGAAATCTTTCGCAATGGTAAAGCAGTGCCCGGGAAAGTTTTTGATGTCTTAAATGAGGTGGTTGTTGATCGGGGTTCTAATCCATATCTTTCCAAGATTGAATGCTATGAGCATGACCGACTTATAACCAAGGTGAATCGGGCAATATCATGCCTTAATGACACAAACTCACTTTCTTGTATTCTGCCCTCAATTATTGCTCAAGGGGCAAAACCTACCTATCTTGGCCCCTAGAACATATTAAGTTGTATTTTTTTTTTCTACAGCAATGAACATTTCACATTCTGAACGTTTAAACATAGACATGGCATACAAAAATTTTTAATATCTTCAATGATATATCTGCACTTATTTTAATGAATGCCTTTTATTCTAGGTGCAAGGTGATGGAGTCATAGTGGCTACACCTACAGGAAGTACTGCTTATTCCACATCTGCTGGAGGTTCCATGGTAAATTGTCCTTTTGAGTGTCACTTGCATTTCGTATTGTTTAGCATCCAGATAGTTATCTACTCTTAGATGAGAATTCTTACATTATTTTATGTTTTCAAGCCTCGATATGATGTTTGGGGGTGTATGAAGGTGTCAGGGTATTCTTAAGAATTGCTAGAGAATATATTTGAGAAATCTGACTGAAGCTTGCTGTATGATAGTTGGATTTTGCCATATTTATCCATCTTCTTCTTCCACCCATTTTTTTAATCCATAACACGATGTTATGGAAAATCTCAATCCTCCATCAGTCAATCCATTTTTCCCTTGCAAAAAAAATTAGCAAACAAGATTGAGGACTTATTCCTCTCCCTTTCCTCAGAACCTTTGGTACAAACGTGGTCTAAATATATTCCCTGTGGTTATTGCTATTTCTGGTCACTTTCAATTGGCACCATCATCTGTGTAATGATGTGTATACTGGATCAGGTGCATCCAAATGTTCCTTGCATGCTGTTTACCCCTATCTGCCCGCATTCTCTCTCATTTAGGCCAGTCATACTTCCAGATTCTGCGAGACTTGAACTAAAGGTAAATTAAAGGCTCATATTTTGCAATTATATTTCTTTCTGTTATATTCTTCAGCTATAGGATTCACAATTGCTGACCAAACAGATTCCAGAGGATGCTCGAAGTAATGCATGGGTTTCTTTTGATGGGAAGAGGAGGCAGCAGCTCTCAAGAGGGGATTCAGTCCGGATATCTATGAGCCAGCACCCACTTCCAACAGTCAACAAATCTGATCAAACAGGCGATTGGTTTCACAGCTTGGTCCGCTGCCTAAACTGGAACGAGAGGCTAGATCAGAAGGCCCTTTGAAGCTCAAAATGAAGAGTGAAGAGAAACCTGCTTCATTTTCTACCCAGGATCGAGGTTTGAGTAAATTTCTGTACAGATTGTAAATTAGAATTAACAAAGAAAATCTAACGTAAAGTGGGCAATTACTATTCACGAGTCATAACCAACATTGACTCCCACATGAGGATAGGGTTTGCCATTTTTTCCTTCTATTTTTTAACATGTTATTGACAATTGTAAGTATATATCATCAACGATTATTGGTAGTAGAAATATAATCATTCAATCTTTGCTGGACTTACATTCTCTATGCTTGGTTGCTCATACTCTGTTAATAAATTTTATTACATATGATATGTTTGTTTATTACTGC
>Ga0325402_1000912_pt1 | contig 22694 bp, 24 predicted proteins | sample PopdelMetagenome_22_FD_207212 | JGI IMG/M metagenome (GOLD analysis project Ga0325402, IMG submission 207212) | Populus deltoides microbial communities from Bellville, Georgia, United States - Xylem-PdKOR-R3 | ecosystem: Host-associated > Plants > Phyllosphere > Stem > Wood/Secondary xylem...
CAATTATTTCTTTGATTTTTAGACTTTCAAAGAAAGTGTATCATTTAAAAATTAAATTGTTGGGATTATGAGAGACTATATGCACGAAGATGGTTTGTACCAAATAACGAACTCTTCAGTCTCAAGGACAAGAGGTTTAATAACGGACAACAACATCTTCCTTAATATTTTTTTTTATATATATACTAAGCATGCATGGTTAGTTTTTATTCTATTGTGAGTTTATATACTTTTACCTTCTTTTATAAAATTACATGCAATTTAAAGTAAATAATAGCAACCTCTAAAATCACTAACATATAGTTTATATAGCAAATGCTTTTAAGAAGAGTGCTCAAGAAATATATATTGACGTAAACAAAAACAACATAAGAAAAAATAACATAAAATTCTATCAAATAGAGTTACTATACAAGAAAAAGTGCTGATCTTCTCAATCTAGTTGTTCTAAGTCTCAAACTAAATTAAAATCATGATATCATAAAGTTTTTGGAATCCCTTGAGTGTTCATGGCAGATTAAGAGAGCGTTTGGAAACGCGAGTCAACCCGTATTTTTTATTTTTTTATGTTTTTAATTGTTTTAATGTGTTGATCTCAAAAATAATTTTTAAAAAATAAAAAAAATATCATTTTAATATATTTTATTATAAAAAATACTTTAAAAAACAATCACAACCACATTTCCAAATATATCTTCTTCTCACATAAACGCCGTATGTTCTGTCAGTTTTTTTCTTTGACAAATGACATTTCCGAGTTCAGAAGTCTCTTTCTGATGCTTCTCATAATGAATAGAATTACTACATAAAGAGAAAAATAGAGTTCGGCATAGCAATGCTTTGATTCCAGATCTTGAATCATTTCAAAACCAGCGCAAGACAACGCCAGATATCCACTGTTCATCATGCATTGAGCAAGAAACAAAAGGCCTTGACGATCTGGAATGAAAGCGTCTCGAGCGTAGCTGCCTGCTTGCCTGCCACGCTCTGGTGGACAGGATCTATCATGTCTCCATCACCTTATTTCTTAGCACACAGCTCCTTTTTGTATTTCAGAATCATGCTACGCGTAATGGTAGAGCCAAAATATGTTTTCGGCTGTCATGGAAACGAGGCCGGGCCTGAATTTCTGTGTTATTTCCCCTTCCCAGTACGTTTTTGGAGCTATTGACGGTCACTATCCTCATTCAAGAACACACGTGAAGCGTCAAGATTTTGAGCTACATTTTTATTGTCTACTAACAATAAAAAGAAAAATACACTTATTTATTAAACATATTTAAACTTTCTCTCTCTCTAATTTAAACAGAGTTAATTAAATTTTTTTTATCTATATATCTTATATTTAAGTGAAATCAAACAATATATCTTTGAGTATAGTAAATAATTCCTTGTTTAATTAACCAGGCTAGGCAACTACAATTCATGTTAGTTCGATAAAAATTCATTTTATGCATCCTCTAACTAACGAAAACCCTACAATATATTTGAGATGTATAAACTATTAATTCCTTTTTTAAGACAATAGTTTTTACCATTATCAAAATATAATTTTTTTTGATTTTTTTTACATCTTTTTAAAAAATGAGACTAGTCTCGTTTGGGGTTTGTGATTGCCACTCTCAACAAATACATTTTCTGAGATCGAACTTGTATTTTCATCATTATAAAATATAATAGTACCTTAATCGCTAAACCAATATTTTATTGATTATATAAAAAAAACTTGTTTTACTCTGGAAAAAAATAGAAATAGAGAGAGAAGAAGAGAGATTCTTACTAATGGAAGGTATAAAAATGAACCGTAATTTTTATTTATGACCCAAATCCACACGACATTTACATATTCATAGCTTTAAAATTACAAAACAGAAAGCATCACTTAATTTTCATCAACCCGGAAAATATATTGTTTTTTAAAATATTTTTTATTAAAAATATATTAAAATTATATATATATATATTTTTAAAAATTATTTTCAACATCAACATATCAAAAAAATATATAAAAAAATTAATTTAATTTTTTAAATTTTTTTAAAATACTTTGAACTCAATTCCAAAATATCTAGTACTTTTAGGATATATAAAAGTGTAATAAAAGTTATTTTTCAAACTATTTTAATTTAGAAATATATTAAATGATTTTTTTATTTTTAATCTTAACATATAAAATAATAAAAAAATATTAAATTTTTTTAATATAAATTAAAATAATTTTAAAATGTAATAAAAAAAGGGTTGAAATTCAATCACAAGTAACCCTTACATTTTTATCACAGTTAGGTAAACGTGATAAAACCGAAACGATCGTTCTTTGCTTTGACTCCATTAATAAGAATCGTAGGTGGGATATATCTCTCTCTTCAAGACATCCACAATCCACATGCCCCCTTTTTTTCACTCTAACAAGTTCACTTCTCAAATCCTGGTACACTCCTTGTCTTCTCCAAATCTTGATGTCTTTTTTTTTTCCTGTTTTATTTTTAAAATGTAAATGATTTGATCACGCTATATATCTTTCTTGTAGGGGAAATGACAAGAATGGATTGATCATTTATTCTTCTAATCTTCTTGTTAGTGTTAAGATGGAGTTTTATCCTCTTTCGAATCTTTATCTTCAAAGACCAATTTGGTTCTTGATTTCTTTAGTATTCTTGCTGCTGCTGCTGCTAAATGGTAGAGTAGTGTTATCTGATCCCAACTACTTAATTGGGCTTGGAAGCTATGACATCACTGGACCAGCTGCTGATGTTAACATGATGGGTTATGCTAACACAGAACAGATTGCTTCTGGGATTCACTTCAGGTTGCGAGCTCGTTCTTTTATTGTGGCTCAGCCCCAAGGGAACCGTGTTGTGTTTGTTAATCTTGATGCTTGTATGGCCTCTCAACTTGTCACTATTAAAGTTATTGAGAGGTTGAAGGCAAGGTAGTTCTCATTTCTGCTTTTAAATTATAATCGTTTGAGCTATGTTTTGATGTTATTAAACTTAAAAGTTAGTGTCTTTTTGTTTATATTGCAGGTATGGTGACCTCTATACTGAAAAGAATGTTGCTATTAGTGGCATTCATACTCATGCTGGTCCTGGGGGGTATCTTCAGTATGTTGTGTATATTGTGACATCTCTTGGGTTTGTGCGTCAATCATTCGATGCGCTTGTTGATGGCATTGAGAAATGCATAATTCAAGCTCATGAAAATCTCCAACCCGGATCGATTTTTGTGAATAAGGGTGAGGGAACGTGTATGGTTTTTGTGGATTATGAATTTGCTAATGGGTGAAAACAAACTGTCATTTAAAATGCCAGAAAAGCTCTTGCTCGGCTTTTGGCTTTTGGCTTTTGGCTTTTGCTAAGGGGTGATTTGTGTAATGCCCTTTGTTTTACGTAGAATGTATTACCCAGTAGTTTTACAAGTTTCCATTTTGGTGTTGGAAATTTATTGTTTAGATGCTTATTTCTATCTCAATGGTCGTCTTTCATAGAGACTGTTTTTGGGAACGATCTAACAAATCTTTGACTTTCAATTTTGTGTCATTCTGGTAAAATGACAACCTTCTGTATTTGAAGAGCTTATTCTTCATCAGATGCCATTTTAGCCTGTGCTAAACTCTTAATCAATAACTGGATTGAACCTGGATCCCTCTACTTCTTCTTGTTTTCTCTGTAGTTGTACCATGTGCTATGTTGCGCCCATGATTGTATGGTCTCTTCGCAAAAGCTGTTATTGCATCCTTTCATTTTTTTGGCAAGGGCCATGGCGGTGATCATATTGCTGAATATAATCTTAGAGAGGTTTTGTCTTCTTATTTACAGGAGAGATCTTAGATGCCGGTGTAAATCGCAGCCCCAGTGCATATCTTAATAATCCTGCTGAAGAGCGCAGCAAATACAAGTATGATGTTGACAAAGAAATGACCCTTTTGAAGTTTGTAGACGCTAAGTGGGGTCCAGTAGGTAGCTTCAATTGGTTTGCAACCCATGGAACTTCTATGAGTCGCACAAACTCGTTGATAAGTGGGGATAACAAGGGGGCAGCAGCACGATTTATGGAAGACTGGTTTCGGCACAGTGGTATTGGAAACTTGTATTCTGATGAAGGTGTAGCTGATGGAATCCCTCGAAGAGTCTCGAATATTATCCCAGGCTTGCATGATAATCGTAAGTTTCTCTTCTTCTTTTTTGTTTTAAGTCAAGGTAGAGTAATTTATGAAAAAATAATTAACAACCTATTTGGTTTATGGCTTCAGACAAGCACTTTATTTTACCTGCTAGAGTTTTTGGTCTTCAAATAAACAGGTCCACAATTCTCTTCCATGTGGGTTTAACTCAACATCTTCAGCACAAGCCTGTGTCTTGACTCTAGACACTGGAAAAATGTGTGAGGCTTATGGACTTTAGAATTGTATAGTTCAGTGTAATCATATTTTCTTTAAGGGCTAAAAAAATCAGATTAAATTATACAATAAAACAAATATGATTGATGGAAAACATTATACCATAGCAGTTTATTAAATTCTGGCACTAATGTGGTTCTTATTTTCCTCCTTATTTTGGAAAAAAATTAATAATAACATTTTGGGCTTCCAGTCAGTTAATTAACCTTATTACCAGCTCAGTGCTTGCTGGATGTCTGAATTTCTGCCTTATTATCAGGTGAAGATGATATTGAAAATAAATCAATGCTTTATACAAAAGAAAAATCAAAATAAGTGATAACAGTGGATCACTTGAAGTATTTCAAATACTTGTAAATATAGAATATGCAAGTTGGATCTGATACCTTATAACCAGATCCAGCATGCTGTCTAGTTGCACAGTCGCAACAGGGAATATGAGGACCTGAGAACTGAAGCATAGCACCAAATGTTCTACTTTTTGTTCCCTAGGTTGGAATAATAGAACAAGGATAAATAGCTTCTTCCATTTACTTTTGATGGTGTATTGCAGACCATAAGCTACTGGAGCTTGCAGCATCCTTCCAGTCTACTCCTGGCCGACCTGCAACAAAGATTCTTAGTGTTGCAAGGCGTGTCAGGGGTGCTCTCAGGCAGGCTGACAAACCTGGATTTGTGTCTGCATTTTGCCAATCAAACTGTGGTGATGTTAGCCCCAATGTGCTAGGAGCTTTCTGTACAGACACTGGACTACCTTGTGATTTCAATCACAGTACCTGTGGTGGGAAGAATGAGTTGTGCTATGGCCGAGGGCCAGGGTACTGAATCTTGTGCTATCCAATGCTTTTTATAGTAAAATACATGCTTTTTGAGCTGTTGGAATGCTAATGCTAATTCGTGTTTTGAACCTAACCTGGCAGTTACCCTGATGAATTTGAAAGTACCCGTATCATTGGAGAGAGGCAACTAAAAAAAGCTGTGGATCTTTTCAACACAGCATCAGAGAAATTAAATGGAAAGGTCGATTATCGCCACTCTTTTATAGACTTCTCCCAGCTGGAAGTGACACTTCCCAAACAGGGAGGAGGTTCTGAGGTAGTAAAAACATGTCCTGCTGCAATGGGTTTTGGATTTGCTGCTGGAACAACAGATGGACCTGGAGCTTTTGATTTCAAGCAAGGAGATGACAAGGTGACCTATGGTTGCAATATTTATGACTTAAATTATCATATTCTGTCATGATATTCAGAGACTGCCTTTTTCTCCTGATTGTTGTCTGTTGTCATGTTTAATCAGGGAAATGCCTTCTGGAGACTGGTGCGCAACTTAATAAAAACACCAGGAAAGGAACAAGTTGATTGCCAGCATCCAAAGCCCATCTTGCTTGATACTGGTGAAATGAAGAAACCATATGATTGGGCGGTGAGTTACTTGTTTGTACATCTTATGCTAGTAGAATGTGGTTGTTTTCAAAAGTTTCTAAGCAAGTTGACACTCCTAAAGTTCATCAAGTAACTAAATATCTGGAACAGATAATAGTATTGATTAACAGTAACTAGCTTCAGTTCTAGTCCTAATTTATTTATTACATTTTCTTTTGGAATTAAATGGCCGCCTGTTAATTTATTTGCAGAGCTGTAGATTGAGTGTTCAAATCCTGTCTTTCTCACATCAAACAACTTAAAACTGGGATTGGGTAAAGTTAACTGCCCGTCAATTAGCAATAATGTATTGGGTAGAGTTTCCTTGATTCTGAACACATAACTGCAACTCCTTCCATCATATATTCAACATTCCTTCTTCTTCTTTTTTTCACGATTTGAAGTTTTCTAAAGGTGTCTTCTGGCATGGCATGCCTGCCTCTTTTATCTGTACTATTTTTCTACTTCTAGGAATGCTAATGTATGTACGCTGTGAAAGAGTAAAAAATAATTTTTTTTTTATCTTGTGTTTGGTATTCCTATTAGTGAAACTATTATCATGCAGATGATTTTTGGAACCACTGTTGCTTTACTACTGACCAACCTTTTCTTTCATGGATCATGCAGCCCTCTATCCTTCCAATCCAGATTCTCCGTGTAGGGCAGCTAGTCATCCTTAGTGTACCTGGAGGTACCTTTCATTGCTTCTTTCCTTTATTTTCCTGTAAGGTAAATGCTTTCATTAGCAGTATCATGTTTTATGATCAAACTAAGCTCTGAATTTGAATTGATGAGAAACTGCTGATATTTTATAGCCATAGATTATAGAACATGCTAAGATCATACCTTTTGTCTTTTACCAAATGATGGTGATGAGCACACTGCTAAGGTTGTTACTCAGGCTGGGATGGAGGATGTGCGGTCAACCTGAGTACGGTCCAACTTTTTGTCATTAAATAGTCTGGTCCGGCTCAAATGAACTTATTTGTGTAAATGGACATGTTGCATGATTGGTTGAACTTCCATTATGCAAAAAATACCCCTGGAATATACATAACTAAATTTTGCTTCAGGCTAGTCCAGCTTCATGTTGTGTTGGGACCAGAGCCAAGCAGGCAAACTTCATACTGCTGCCTGTGCCAAATCTTTTTTTCCCCACTTTCATTGCATTTCAATCACTGTATCTTTTGTTCCTAAGAAAACTATTGTGGCATTAAACATGCTAGGAGTCATTCTTTCTTTGTTTTGATTTGGAGTGCTATTTAACTGGTTGATGATAACTTTTTGTTGAATTTACTTTCCAAGCACCTTTGTGCATTGTTTCCTTGATTAAACCTATGATTTTATGAGCTCAAGAATTTTCTTCTTGATTATTTCAAACAGAATTTACAACCATGGCTGGGAGGCGTCTTAGAGATGCTGTCAAGACAGTGCTCATGAGTGGTGGGAATAAAAAATTTAACAGTAATGTTCACGTTGTTATAGCAGGATTGACTAACACCTATTCACAGTACGTGACCACCATTGAAGAGTACGAAATGCAGAGATATGAGGTAAGTGAATAGTTTAATGACAGATGCATGAATAATTTAATCACACAGTACATGAATAGTTTTCATTCTTAGGAAAAAGTTCACTGTGATATGTAGTTTTGGCGTTAAGAGAACTATATACTAGCCAGCTTGACATGCACGGGCAGTTGGTTCATTAGCAAAAATAGGTTGCCATCTGGTTCTAAATTGGAAGCTGTCCGAGGCTTTCAAGCACCATCCTTATGATTGGAGTTGAATGATCTCAGTACCCATTATTCCATACCATATCACTATGAATTATCAAAGGGAAACCTGCAAGATTAAATCGACAGTCATGGGCTTTGTTTTAGGAATTCTGCGATGTTTTATTTTTTTCCTTTATAATCGCTTGTTCATGATATGAATCAAAAAAAAAATCTTTATTGGTTTACCTCCTATTTTTTATGAAGAGAATGAATCTTCTTATTGAAGGATCAGAAGAAAAGGGGTTTGAATCCCCTGCGGGAATGATTTTGAATGTGGTTAATATCATGAAGAATAAAGAGATACAGTCTATACCCAAATAAAAATAGATGTTCTCGTAAGGAAGCCATCGAAGGCTTTCCATCCTTGCATTTATCTGTATAATTTTATATTGTGCTTTACAATTCCTAATTTCTTTTTTTTGGTAAACAAATAGAGAATATTTATTTAGATTATGGCTTCTAAACGATATTGTTCTCAGGGTGCGTCCACGCTCTATGGGCCACACACTCTCAGTGCCTACATTCAGGAGTTCAAGAAGCTTGCAGCTGCTCTTACCAGTGGCCAGTCGGTCGAGCCTGGTCCACAACCCCCTGATCTTCTGGATAAACAAATAAGCTTACTTACACCAGTTGTAATGGATGCAACCCCACCTGGTGTCCATTTCGGCGATTGCAGCTCTGATGTACCCCTGAACTCCACTTTCAAAAGAGGCGATACAGTCAAAGTAGTTTTCTGGTCAGCTTGCCCAAGGAATGACCTGATGACAGAAGGTACCTTTTCCCTTGTGGAGATCCTCCAAGGAAAGGACAACTGGTTCCCAGCATATGACGATGATGATTTCTGCCTTCGCTTCAAGTGGTCGAGACCTTCAAAACTGAGTACTCGTAGTCATGCAACCATGGAATGGAGGATCCCGCAATCTGCCAACCCTGGGGTCTATAGAATGAGACATTTTGGAGCTGCAAAGAGCCTTTTAGGCTCTATTCGCCATTTCACCGGTTCATCAAGTGCTTTTGTTGTGACATGAAAAACATACCGTGCATGTACATTTAATTACGTACTTTACTTGTGTGCTTGTATTCATTTTTTTTACGTATAATACTTGCACGACAGATAGCTAGCGTGTGCAGCTCCTGCTGAACTTTTGAATTCCTGTTTTTGTAATGCCTGGAGAAAAAGACATGGTTTACCACTAATCCTTTCTTAAGCTGGTGACCAGGTAAATTTATTATTTTGTTCATGCTTCAATCAACACTCATCCTATGGCTTTAAATAAATAAATAAAAATAACCATGGATCGAATTAAAATATTTTAATTTGAAAATATGACTATTAAAACTACAAATATGATAGTTTTTTTGTTGTTATTTTGGAATAAAAAATCCACTTCAAAATTCTCTCTAAAATGGATTTATTTATGTACTTTTTTTTATATATAAATATAAACTAGAGGGAAAAGAAATCGTTGTATATTTGTTATTATTGAGTGCAGGTCGTTCATCAACTATGAGGACACCATTTATCAGTAACTTAGTAGGAGACAAGTCGTTCCATGAGATGAAAGCCTTGGCAGATCTTTGCACTAACCACCGACACGTCGTTTCGTAATTTCCATTTCGAATCTCGGAAAGTAGAGTGGAAAAGAAGAACCCAAAGTATTACATTATACTCTATTACCAGAGTGAAGAATCAATCATCCCTAATTACTAGATTCTCTTTGAAATTGAATTACAGAGTTCTTCTAATTTTCCAATCTCAGCTGCTGTGCAGGAAGGCTCCAATCTCTCTCTCTAGTTGTACACTACAGGAGTTGAGAAAGCAAAAAGAAGAATCGAGGAGGAGAAATGTCGGTGCAGGAATACCTGGACAAGCACGTGCTCTCTCGTAAAATCGAAGACGCCGTCAATGCCGCCGTCAGGGCCAAAACTCCCGATCCTGTTCTCTTCATAGTAAATCTCTCGCATTTTCTTTTTCTCTTTCCCTGCAACCAAACAGGCAGGCAGACTATTGGATTCTAATTTATTTATTGTTTTGGCTAATTGTTGTTTGAGTAATTGCAGTCAAATCACATGAGAAAAGCGGTTCCGTCAGTGATAACGAAAATAAAAGGGAGGCAGATCCTGGATAGCAGAGGAATTCCTACTGTTGAAGTTGACTTGTTCACCAACAAAGGCAGCTTCCGTGCTTCTGTTCCTAGCGGTCATGTTACTGGCATGTGAGCAATTTTTATTAATTTTTTTTCCTTTAATTTCTCTTCAATTTCTAGAGCCTAGCCTAGCCCCTTCATTTTAATTAATTCCGTCAAGTTTTTCATTTTTCTTAAAAAGGTTAGAGAACAATTTGTCAACAATTTTTCAACAATGTGTCCAATAGGTTCATTCTGTTATCCTGTTTCAAGCCCATGCTGTAAATTTGAATTGTGTGATAAGACCAACCTAGAATCTTTTCAAATCTTGTGTAGTGGTAAGTGATTATGATTAATGATCTGTCCTAGGTATGAAGCTGTAGAACTGAGAGATGGGGACAAAGGAATGTATCTCGGAAACAGTGTGACCAGAGCTGTTAAGAACATTAATGAGAAGATATCTGAAGCACTGATTGGCATGGACCCGACACTTCAGTCTCAAATTGATCAGGCTATGATAGACTTGGACAAAACAGAAAAGAAGGTAATGCTTTCTTTTCTTTTCCGTCTTTGATTATCAGATGCTCACTCCAGTTCTCTGTACTTGCTACTGGTTCACTGTCCATAAAACAGAAAGAAGGTTTCATTTGCGATGATTGCTGATCTAGTTCTTAGATTGCTAACATGTTATGAGGCATCCTGTTTATTACTGTAAGTCAACTGCAGGGTGAACTTGGAGCAAATGCTATGTTAGCTGTGTCAATTGCTGCATGCAAAGCTGGAGCCGCTGAAAAGGAGGCATGAGTGATGCTTTTTATTTTATATTTTTAATAAAATTAATGTACTGCTTAGATCATAATTTTGTGCACTTCTTTGAATATTTTGATGTGGAAATACCAGGTTCCACTTTACAAACACATTTCTGATCTTTCCAGCAAAACCAACCCGACTCTTCCTGTCCCAGCCTTCACTGTCATAAGTGGTGGAAAACATGCTGGGAACAATCTAGCCATTAAGGTACGGTCTATTTACGTTTAATTTTACATGCAAACTTTATAAGTTGTTTGGAAAAACCTTCACTTGATAATGATCAGAAGTGCATTGCATTTTTTGAACAGGTTACTTTTTTTTCATCATTTAGCAATTTTAAGTGAAAAAGTTTTCATTCTCAGAAAAAAAGTGATTTTTTAAATAGTGAATTGGCTTGAAAGTCCATGCAATGCTACTTGATTAGGCTGAGACATCAGAAAAACAGGGAGGTAGTGACTGTGTGCTAGCTTATTTTTCTTCTGTTATTGGGAAGGATGTAGTAGGATGTGAATGAGTTTTCCTTAAGAAACACAATTCAGGAATGGTGAGATCATAGCTTTTGATAGTGGAAACAGTCTGCTAAGAATTACAGTATATTAAGAGCTAGTTGTACGTATTCTGATAATTTGCTATGCATTTCGAAGTCTAATAGAATCCTTTTATAAGAATATCCATTGACCTGAGTGGGGATAGTTCTGAAACATGAAGCAGTTCTCTATGTATTGGGATAATGTGAAAAGATTTGAGAATTTATGAATTCACAAATTATTATTGTAACATCATTAGTATTCACATGTCTCATTCATTTTGAAGAAGAGATATGGCTTGTTTTGCTGGCAGGTATTTGATTCTAATATTATGAAGTGATGCAGTTCTAATATAAGAGAATGAATCAATACTTCCTCTATAACTTCTTCTTTTTGATATTTTTTTTGTTGTGTCCTAAAACTTCAATTTGTCTTCAATTCACTCACTAATTGCAAAAATCAAATTTGACTTGAACAGGAAATCATGATTCTTCCAATTGGAGCCAGCACATTTGAGGAGGCACTACAAATGGGTTCCGAAACATACCATCATCTAAAGGTGATTTAATTTATTAGAACTAACTTCTGGGATTGTAACTTTCAATGTATCAGTTGCTTCTTTCTCATGGTCTTTCTGCCTGGCTTTATTTTCAGATACTAGTTTCCTTCTCTTATGCGTTTTTTTTTAATCCCTCCACCCCACCCCCCCCCCCCCCCCCCCCCACCCCAAGTGCATCTTATGTTCATCAGCCTTGAACCCTAAAAGTGTTAATGGTCACATGAGTTAGAGTAACCAACAAACAAGATACTTCTGTAAGCTCTACATGCAAGGGGTCTATAACACATATGAAAATATCCATGCATAAACAGATAACATCTGTCCAGATTCAGAAGGTGCGGCATTTGCCAGATTGTAGGTCGGGGAAGTTAATGAAGATTCATGCATAGCTCCATTATCCACCCCTAATAGAGATGGTGTGATATTTTTCTCTAAACCAAGTATGAGTCCGATAATTATATGCTTGGTCAAGGAAGGGAGGGGTGGGGTAATACATGGTGTCTCATTTTCTAGCTGTCAAGGATCCCATTAGTATTTATGGAACACAAGGCTTCTCATTTTCCTTTTCTTTTTAAATTGGCTGTTTCCTTCATTTGACGTGGTGTATCTCTGGAATTACATTCTTGGCTAAAGGAAGGGAGGTGTGGGGTAATACATGGTGTCTCATTGTCTTGTTGTCAATTATCCCATTATTATTTATTGAGCAAAAGGCTACTCATTTTCTTTTTCCTTTTCCTTTTCCTTTTCTTTTTAAATTAGCTGTTTCCTTTACTTGGTGTTGAAGTTAATATGAGTAGAAGTGAGGGAGACTAAACATTTACTCATATTTAAAAAAAAAAAAACTTTTTTAATCTCAGTAATGAACTTGAAGCTTTCTTCTGCCATGAAACTTGATAGATGCCTTTGAGCCTACCAAAATATGTTTTATGTGATTTTCATTTTATTACATGATGGAATCAATATGAAGTATTGGATCACTTGGATTCTATTCCTGCTGTCTTAGCTGTTCGTGCTATAAGTGTTTTTTTTTCTGATCTAGTAATCTTGTAACTGTTAATGAGAATGTACATTGCCTCCACTCACTCATCGATTGCAATTTCTGACGTTAAATGGAACAGGCTGTTATAAAAGAAAAATATGGTGAACAAGGATGCAATGTTGGTGAAGATGGTGGTTTTTCTCCGAACTTATCCAGGCAAGTTTTTCTTATTTGATGCTTGATAATCCTGTCTTTGAAAATGTTGTGACCACTCCCAGTCTGCAAATCAGCCTCTGAAAATAAATTTCTGAGAATAAGAATGATTGGAAAAGGAAAATAGATCAAGAAAAAGTACAGTGCATGCGTAAATCATAAACAGCTACCATATCTTTTCTCCAGGATAGTTACAATCTGCTGTCTGCCCCCCTAAAAGATAGCAATATATGTTCAAAACTCATATGGGGTTCTTATTTGATTATATCCATTGGCAGTGTTCAAGAAGGATTGAATCTTGTTAAAGAGGCTATCAGCAGAACAGGGTACAGTGAGAAAATTAAGATGGCCATTGATGTCGCTGCTACCACCTTTTGCATAGGTAATCTGCTTTTTTCTGCACAATAGTCATATTATTATGGTATGTGACTTGTCACAAAGAAAATGAAGAAGTTAGTCAATAGTCAAGAACTGTTTTTGAGATCATGGTCCTGTGCGTGGTTAGAGAAATTTCTGGGGAAATGTTAACCCTTCTACTGTATTATGCGGCCTATCTACGGGCTCTGCCTCATTTCTAACTTATGGCCTGGAAACCTAGGATTTGCTTTTGTGTATGGGGATTGCTTGCTTTCAACAACTGATCCTGTCTTTTCGCTTCGACCCAATGTAGGTACCAAGTATGATTTGGACTACAAATTCCAAAATAAATCTGGGCAGAATTTCAAGTCAGGAGATGATATGATTAAGATGTACGAAGAACTATGTGCTGGTATATACATGGATACATTCTAAGACCTTTTTGCTGCCATAAATTTTTCAATATTTGATGTGTACTTTTCTTGGGCCTCAGCGTACCCGATTGTTTCGATTGAAGATCCATTTGATAGGGAGGATTGGGAACATGTCAAGCGTTTCTCTGACCTTGGACTTTGTCAGGTATGTTCATTACATTTGGGTTTATCTTTTGTTTACATACATACGAGGAGCTGTAAAAGGATTTGTTCTCAGGTTGTAGGGGATGACTTATTGATGTCAAATCACAAACGTATTGAAAGAGCAATACATGAGTCCAGTTGCAATGCACTTCTTCTCAAGGTATATAGTTAGCATCAGATGAATTCTTCTTGATAAATTTTTGCTTAGCCTTTTCTTTTTCTTGAATTGTTTTTCTGATGTTAATAATGGTGGATTTCTGTATTGCATCACATATAAAACCTTCAATGAAGATTAGGCAATTGATCCAGCATGCTACATTTGTTGCAAAGTAGAATATATTTTTCCAATATCACATGTATGTGATATTTATACGTGATATTATGGTAATCTGTCAGTGGCTGTGGTATATTTTATAATCTAATTACCATGGCTTAAATTAGGTAAATCAGATTGGGACAGTAACAGAAGCCCTAGAAGTGGTGAAGCTGGCAAAGGATGCCCACTGGGGTGTGGTGGTATCTCATAGAAGTGGAGAAACAGAAGATTCTTTTATAGCTGATTTATCTGTTGGCCTTGCCATGGGTCAGATCAAAACAGGCGCTCCTTGCAGGGGAGAGCGACTAGCAAAATACAACCAGGTTCACTTTCTTTATTGTTACCCAGTTTTTCTTGTGTTTGTGCTGGGTGGGTGGGGATGGGAGAGAGCCTTATTGCTAGCTAGTGCTGCTATAAGTATGAAGAAATGAAAAACTGTTACCATGAACCTCCATGCCTGTAAGATCAATAGTGACTACCATTATGATCCATGGGCAAGACAAACTTCAAGTTTGGGAAGAGTAGGAAGAAAGGAATAACTCCTAACCATTCTAATGAAAGCTTTATTCACTATTGTGGTAACAGATTTTCCTGTTGTCCTTTCTTTTTTTGTATCTTCTTGCTAATGAACAATGCTACTAGTTTTTTTTTATCATTATTGTTTTTAAGTTGTTAATCTGTCATACCCTTTTATTAAATCTAGTCACCATGATGAAAATCACAGACCTATTTATCTGTTAAAGATATGCATGAGCTTCCCTTCATTGCAATCATATGTGATAAGAAACCGAGACACTTTTCTTTATTAATCTGTAAAGGCTTACAAGTTGAATGGCTAACAAGGTCGATTTGAACCTAATAGACATAACTTTCTTGCAGTTGCTTCGGATTGAGGAAGAATTGGGTGATCAAGCAGTTTATGCAGGTGAAGATTGGAGAGCAGCCTGATCAGTCCTTCAATTTTTTCCATCCTCCCGTCCTTTATAATCTAAGTTTGAGGCTTCAAAATTAAAACTCCCTTTGTATTGAGCAAGTGGCATTCTGGAGCAATGTTGTAAGTCTTTCTCTTGGCTTCGTGTGAGTGTGCCTATTTTTTTGGAGAACATGAAGGTGCTTTCAGAAAACGTAGTTGAGTCAGCAAAAGTTTTGTTACAGACCTTGGTTTTAGGTAACTGTAAACAGAAAAATCGTTCCTGATCCGTAGTGCAAAATCCCTTTATCTTTTTAGTTCTTTAGCTACTGTTTGTGTGTTACGGATTATGCAAATCTTAAAGCTTTTCAATCCTCTGACTTGTTCCAGTTCATTTCCTACCATTGGTAACCTAAATGGCTTTTGTGGCTAGCATGTCCTCATGTTCGTTTCCATTACCTTCTGTTGTTAGATTAAATGTTTTGATCCGATACCAGTAGCCAGGAAATTTATGGTTGGCACTCAAAAGTTTGGAAAAAAATCGTGGTAGCTTCCTTAGGATGTTTTGAGTACGATATGGTGGCATGCTGCTAAAAACTCGATATCATCTGAAAGAAAGAAACTAATGGATCATTGTTAGGAGGGAAACATCCCCGATTGCATTCAACATGTGAACTGAAACGACACTGGAACCTTTTTTTATTATTATTATTGATTGATTGCCATTTCAGTGAGAATATATAAACTTGCTTGCTCCCTGAAGTAAAAGACAATGATGTGCGTTTTGTTAAATACAGTACTTGCTTTGATGGACCAATTGACACCTTACTACCGATTGCTTACCAAATTGTTTGCTAGATTTTTGAGACCAGTTTGTATTTGACTCAGGTAACTTCCATGTTGTTCAGGTCAATTATTTATATCCAAAATGAATCAATTAAAATGTCATTTTAATTTCTTTGTTTTTATTCTTTGGGCTCGCCAATCGAGTTACAGGCTAACTTAATAGATTGAGTTATGGGTTAACTTAGTAGGTTAATATCTGTTTAAAATAAAACCCAATTTGAGTTAAGTTGTAGATTGTTGAGTCAACCTAGCAGTCTAGCCCAAGTTCAAAACCTGGTCTCTATAGATACAACAAATCTATATATTCATTGCTTGTCCTGTTATTTTTAATAAACTTGATATCAGACTGTTTAATTTCCCCTGATTATAAATTAAATTCATTTTCTGATTTCCCCCACAATTATGTGCATGTCATGTGTATATTTGCATTTCTTCTTAGATTTTTACTTGATTAAATGTTGGATAAGGAAGGATAAGATTTTCATGATTCTCCTATTTCTAATATACATGGAATTTTTATTTTATTAAAATAAGAAAAGAAATTAGTTTTGATCTCAAAGTCAACCCGAAAATACAAAACGATTCTAAAAAAAATGACTGCTGTAAATTAAGAGAACCTAACTTAAACCAACTCGGAAATCGATCAATGACATAGAAAAGTTTCAGAAATAAATATTTGTTCTGATTGCAGATATAATTTTTCACCAAGTTATCTCCAATAGGGTAGAGTAAGCCATGCAAACTATAGCCATGAAATCTCAAAAATCATAAATTTCACTTTCTTTTTATTCAACCAGAAAAAAAATATAATTTTTTTTTCATAATTTAGGTCGTAAAAAAAAGCAAATTCCATTCATTTAAAATTATATATATATATATATATATATAGACACACAAACACACACACACAAATTTCAGGATCGCCATACATCTTACAAATCAACTACCAGCCCCACCCTGAAGCAATGCTGAAAAGGGAGAGTGTCGCCCCTTGACACCAGCCCTGGGTGGACACAAATACACAAAACGACAATATAACAACCCGTTACTCATCTCATTGCGAGACCAGAGAAAACATTTTTCTAACGGATGCAGGAGCATTTTTATTTTTTAGGAAATTAAACATTATCTTTAATATTTCTTTCTTATTTGATTTATGAATACTTATATTAACTCTAGTTTAAGAAATCAAATATTATACTTATTAATTTATTGGGTTTTTTTTTCAAAAATTCCCGTACGTGGATATCCTAAATAATCTCTCATGATTTTTATTAAATATCAAAATATTAAAGTCTACTAAATACAAGCTAGACTAATCTTTGGAAAGGAAAAATATTATTATAAATAATTTAGAGTTGGTTTAGGGATTTCTAAACTAAATGAAAAAATAAATTATTAAGAACAATATCTAATTTTATAAAATAAAATAATTATACAATGGAATTAATATAGAGATTTCGAAATTAATTAAGAAAAATAAAATTACTAAATACAATATTTAATTTCCTAAAAAATCTCCCGCGTCACTAACCTTTTCAGCCAACCAAACATAACAGAAAAGGAAACCTTTCTCCAACTTTGACTCCTCAAAAACTTCAAAGCCTCCTTACAATCAATCTTCAACCCCTATATTTAAGAGAATTCATGTAAGCCTGGTAATCAATCTTCTCTCTTGATTTACAAAAACCATTCCCACTTTCTCTCCAACCAAACAGAATTTTCGTTTCTCTATCACATTACCTCTCCTCTAGCTAGATCTTCAGTCTCCCTTTTCTCTGTATTTTCTCCATGTTTATTTCGTCCAAACCATGAACAAGGTCCATGAGAAACAAAAATAGATAACCCAGCTCGTTTTTTCAGAGTTTTTCCTCCTACCCTTTTATCAAATTCAAAGAAATAACCCCCAAACAATGAGTCGTTTATTTAGCTTCGGGCTGATTGCATCATGGTACTCCTCAAATATAGGAGTTTTGCTATTAAACAAATATTTGCTTAGCAACTATGGATTCAAGTACCCCATATTTCTCACTCTGTGTCATATGATGGCATGTTCATTGTTTAGTTATATTGCAATTTCATGGCTCAAGATTGTGCCTTTGCAGACCATGAGGTCAAAATCACAGTTTTTGAAGATCTCTGCTCTTGGGATCATTTTTTGTTCCTCTGTGGTGGCTGGAAATATATCTCTTCGATATCTTCCAGTATCGTTTAATCAGGCTATTGGGGCCACCACCCCATTTTTCACTGCAGTGTTTGCATATTTGATGACACTTAGAAGGGAAGGTTGGCTTACTTATGTTTCTCTCGTTCCTGTTGTTGCTGGTTGTGTCATTGCTAGTGGGGTGAGAACTTTTTTCTTCTTTCTTATATTTTTGTTGTTTTGGTGTATGATCGCTCGGAATGGATCCAAAGGATCCATATAGCCGATACCAACAACCTTGGGATTGAGGCTTGGTTGTTTTGTATATTTTTGTTTTTTGCTCATACAGTTGGTTCTCTTGTTAATAATTTTTTAACTTCTTGTTGCTTAGAGATAGCCGTTTGAATGTTTTTGGTAAAACTTTTCAAGTGTCATTGTCATTGAGATCATTACTGGTTATTGAAAATTGTTGGATTCTTACAATGGAAAGAGCAAGTTGGTGGCATTGCAGGTTGCAACAAGTTTAATTCAATCTTTTGCAGAGGTTCTATACCGCGTCTGAATTTGACAGTTACTGTTTATGATACTTCTCTTTAGGTGTTAATCTTCTTAGCTATAATGCTACTGGAACAGGTTTTTGAGGAACCTCTTTGATTGGTTTAGATAATTCTTTGATGTGTTAATTCTGTATTTTTCCTTTTCTGATGGAAAAATCATTAACAGATTCGATCTCATTTGTTTTTCTCATTACTTGACTGCAGGGGGAGCCGAGTTTTAATCTTTTCGGGTTCTTAATGTGTATCGGTGCTACGGCGGCACGTGCACTCAAGACTGTGGTTCAAGGGATTTTGCTATCCTCTGAAGGGTAATGAATGCCTCTGCATTTTGCAACTCCAAATTTGAACCTGCTCTATATGTTCTTGTTCTAATATCAGGGTTTGAATGGACAAGATTTGATAATCTCACTGTGTTACCAGGGAAAGACTCCATTCTATGAACCTCTTAATGTATATGGCTCCGGTAGCAGTTGCAGTCCTTGTTCCTGCAGCTTATTTTATGGAGGGAGATGTGGTTGGAATCACAATTTCCCTAGCAAGGGATGATAAGAAATTCATATTCTATCTGATCTTCAATTCTTCTCTAGCATATCTTGTGAATTTGACCAACTTCTTGGTCACTAAACATACCAGTGCTTTGACGCTCCAGGTATCTTCGGCGACTCTTCCTTGCCTGCCGTCTTAATAATGTTCTCCTTTTTATAAGGTGGCATCTGACATAACCATTCCTTTACTCTATCCATCTACATTGTTCAAAAACTTGTAATTGCGGTATCCATCATCTAGCACATTATCAAATTGAGACCCTTGTATGCAGTAGGTTTGCTCCCAATGAACCATGACCGTTTAGGACTGTTCAAGCTAGGTTTCATTTTGAAATGGCCTCTGCAAAATCAGCAGTTGCACTGCATAAATTATCCCAAGTTTTAACCTGGCGGACTGTAAATATCCAGCCATTGTGGTGTTCCTCACTAGTCACCACACATCGATGACCCTTTTCTATATTAAAGTTTTGCTTGTCATGTACATGAAGAATCAATCTTTTTCCTTGATAGAGTTTGGGGCATTAGTTGTGATTTTATTTTCATTATTCAGGGTAGTCTCTAAATTCAGATTAAGATTCATGAGCTATCTTTCTAGGTCCTGGGAAATGCAAAGGGAGCTGTTGCAGTTGTTATTTCAATTTTGATATTCCGGAATCCTGTTTCAGTGACTGGGATCTTTGGATACAGCATCACTGTGGCTGGGGTTGTTCTCTACAATGAAGCCAAGAAAAGGAGCAGGAACGATTGACACATCATGCAGTGCGTTCAAATATTTTCTATCTATTTTCGCCGAGATCGAAGGAAGTTTGTGCAGCAGATGCTATAATTTTGATTCTCCTGTGTTCTTAAAGAAATCAGGAAGAGATACTCAGAGAAAGTAGAGACGCCCCTTTGGAGCAAGGTCATACCTTATCTGGGGAGTGGCAGAAAATCTTGATTGATCTTATTTTTCTATTTTTTGGTAAAAAATTATGATTATTTATTCAGTTTCCTAGTCAACAGCAGCACCATAGTGCAGTTCTCTGCTCATTTGGTGTGAGACTTCCATCTCCACGGTGACAAACTTCGAACAGATAACAGGCTATTTTTTTGTTTCCCAGGAAATTATAGCTTTGTATTTTGTATTTAGCTCACCAACCGAAACCACTGGGCTCCCATCCTCATTGTCATGGTATCGAGGCATCTTAAAAATAGAAGAAACACAAACCAGTTCTTTCCCAGGCACAAATAGGAACAAACCAATAAAAAAACCTACACGGGAAAATGTTGAGTCCTGCCTATCACATTACATCTAAAAATCTCAGCAGTCATCATTAAAGGAAGCTTTAAAGACATAATAACTACAGAGGGACTGCCTCCCTGCATGAAAGCCACTGAAGGAAATGATAAGCATCCTGAAAACGATTTCCGAATTTACAATAGTGATTTAGGTTAAGGAAATAAATAATAGTTAAGCTCCGGGTTCAGGCTCATCCTCTTCCATCTTTGGAGCCAGGTAGAATCTGACATAGCCCATTTCAGCAATCTTGTACTCAACCACAACAGGCAGGTCTGGAGACATGCTGATTGTAACTGTGTTTGACAGTGGGGTTGCCTTGGTGAAGGAGTTCATGTACCTCAGTGCAAATGTCATCGACACTGGCTCATTCATCTCAATGACTGTTGCATCTTCTGGCTGTAAAATTACAACCCACCTTTAAGCAAATCCATGAAATGATATTGTTGCAATGTATGCAAGACAGAACAGAACAGAGTGCTGAACAAATATCCCAGTGATATCTGTACTGATAAGTGATAACATACCTTGTCAACAGTGGTATTCTGCCTCAGGACGATATTTGCAGTTCCAATATCACCTCTTGTGGAAAACTTAACACCCTCCTTTGTCACAGAGATCACAACTACATTCACATGCCAAAACCATCATGTTTTCATAACAATAAACAAATAAAGCAAAACAAGCCCGTCGACATAATGAGAAAACCTTTTTAACAGTACCTGTATCACCAATGCTAGCAAGGTCTTTACAAATCCTAGCAAACTCAGCTGAAGGCATCTTAACAATAGCATGGTATTCTGCCTCTGGAATTCCAAGGTGCTCGCTATCAATGTCCATCAGCTTCATCTCAAAATCAGCAATTTTGTCTTGTGCTATTGTTCATTGCAAAAAGAGAAACAAAAAACAAACAAATCAGTCAAAATTAACAGCAAACAATTGCAATGGTTTATTTATACCATGTCCAAACACAATAAAGAATAGTTGCTCACATTTTGAAATTGAATGAAATAAAGCTGTAAAAGCTACAGCAGATGTAGCCCAAGCACCCGATAGTACCTCGTATAAAAACAAATGCTCAAAACCCAACTATATTCTTCAAATATTTTAGAAGTCTAGGCCAAATTTAATTTGATTTTATATTTAAAATTTGATTTTATATTTAAAATTTAATTTAATTTTATTTCCTTGGCGGATAAACCAAGCAAAAGCACAATCAAACATCTATCAATTAAGACCTTAATTTAAACATCAAATTACTGAAGACATTCAAAATTAGTTTTCCATTCACGCACCATCATTTTTCCAGCAACCGGACAGATCATATTCTTTTTAACAATAGCATACAATAATCAAGCAATATCAAATAATTATTAAAAAAAAATCCCCTGAACCAAAAAAAAACCCTAGCCCATCAAAAGTAAACCTTAAAAGGCAATTAAACCCTAACTCCCCAAAAAAGTCCACTACAAAATCAAACCCGAATAAAAAAAAAGGAAGATAACTTACTGGGACTTTCAAACATGAAAGTGACAGTATCACTTCCATCGTCGCCTTTGATGGTGATGATGTCATCATTACCAGCGCACTTTAACATCTTAGACATGTTACCAAGATTCATGCCCATTGACGTGTTACGGTCGCAGCGGTAGTGCTCAAAACCCTCTGATTTGAGGAGTAGAGCCACCAGGGCAACGTGGCTGGAATCCATGGACTGGAGAGAGAACCCAGAGGACGAGAAGTCAAAATTTGCATCGTTGACCAGATCCTTGATGGACTCTAAGACTTTCTTAAGAAGAGATCCCTGTACCAGCCTCAGCTCCAACATCTTTCCTTCCTGGTGTAATTTAGGGTTAGGGTTAGGGTATGTACTGAGAGAGAGAAGGGGAGAGAGAGGGAAAATGAGAGGGAATTTGAAGAGGAGTGAGGGTTTTTTAAATTAAAATGGTAGGGAAGAGAGTGTTGGCGGGGCTTTTGGATACGGGGCAGCATAATTCCCGCCACGGAATATTTATTGGGAAATGAGAAGGTGAAGAAGCCCATTACTGTTTCTACATAGGCCCATTAGAGAGAAGGAGAGATCAGAATAAAGCTATAGATGGTACATGATATTCACTCCACGGGTAAAACGAGTGACCCGACCCGACCATGAAATTTTAAATTCTATTTTTGTTTTTTTTTATATATAAATTTCCTCACGTGGATTTTCTATTTTTTATGGTTTTATTTAGGATTTAATATCATGGTTTTATGATTTGTGGATGAGGATTTATTAATTTTTATGTTTTAATTTTTTAGGATGTGATTTTATAAGATTTCCAATAATGATATTGAAGTGTGGTCAACATTGCTCAA
>Ga0325402_1000915_pt1 | contig 22660 bp, 20 predicted proteins | sample PopdelMetagenome_22_FD_207212 | JGI IMG/M metagenome (GOLD analysis project Ga0325402, IMG submission 207212) | Populus deltoides microbial communities from Bellville, Georgia, United States - Xylem-PdKOR-R3 | ecosystem: Host-associated > Plants > Phyllosphere > Stem > Wood/Secondary xylem...
TATTTAATGTTTATTTTTTTAACATAATTTTAAAATCTAGTATGAGAGTGCATCCTTGTCATGTCTCACATCATAGGTTGGGTTGAATGACTAAAATTATCAAAACCAATCAGATTTTTTATTGTACAAAAAGTAAAAATAATATTATTTTAATAAAAAAAATAATGATAAAAAAATCAACGGGTTTTGATATAATTTCTCCTAACTAATAATTTGAATTTTTATTCAACTAAAAAATATATTAATTTATAAGAAAATAATGGAGAAAAAATTAAATGGGCTTTAACTTGATGTTCTCCTAGCTAATCATGTTATTTTTTGGGACTTAACCTGGCTTAGACATCAAGTTACGAGGTTCATAAGTCAGCCCGTTTAGAGTATATTTGGCACTGTAGTTGTGGTTGCTTTTCAAATAATTTTTTGTGTCGAAATGCATGCCAATGATTTTTTTTATTTTTTAAAACTTATTTTTGACATCAGCACATTAAAACGATCCAAAACATTAAAAACATATTAAATTTTAACAAAAAAATTAAATTTTTTGGGAATGCGATTTGCACCGCGTTCCCAAACGGTTTCTTAGTTAAGTTGGGTTTTGTAATAAACTTTTTTATTTTTATTTTTTATGTTTTTTTTGAATTAACACTTTTTTTTTCTAATTTCATCTCTTAACATTTAGTTTTATTAATATTCTTGAGTTATTATTTTTTAAAATTTGTCTTCTACAGAGTAATCATGTTATGATGATGTAAGTTATGAGTTTGGAGAATTATTTTGAGTAAGTTTCATCATTTTCTTAAACTATTTTTTAAATTATTTTATTTTAGATTGATTCTTCAGCATTAATTATGAATCATTCTTTTATTATTATTATTATTATTATTATTATTATTATTTTATAAAATTATCCTAATTTTATGTTTGGATCGTGAATTTGATAAATTAACTTGGTTTGACATGAGTTTTCCTCTTTTTTAATATTTTTCTTTAATTTTGACAATAGCCCATTTTTTTTAAATTTGTTACCTTTTTAATTTATTTGTTTTATCAAATGCAGTTGATCCAATGACTAAAATCTCAATATTTTTTTCACTTTTATAAATCAACCGAATTTCTTTAACTTTTAGAGGGCGTTTGGTAACGTGGCTGCGGGTGAGGTTCACTCGCAGCCACACCAAATGCCGTTTGGTTAAAAAGAAAAAATTGCTTTTTGATGGTAGGACCCATCAAAATGTCAGCCGAATCGCATGTCTACGAGAAGCAGCATTTTGCTGCTTCTCGTAGGAGAAAAAGCAGAACAGTGGAGCATGGCTCTACAGGGGAGCCATGCTCCACTGTTGCACTGTTCACTTTAGTGAATATATATTTTTTTTTTAATGAAAAACATGGCGAAAAGTTTAGTTTTTTTCCTTAAAAAAACAGTGTAATTAATTGATTTCACTCGTATTATTCACGTGAACATGAACAATATTGTTTTTTTAAAAAATTAGTTTAAGGTGAATTAAATTTACTCATATTGTAATCTCAATTTTATTCCTAATAATATTTTACCTAATCTTATTGCACGCTCAAAAAATCATGAAAATTGTAGTTCTTGTCGAATGAATTTTGTACGTAATGAAATTGTAAATTTTTTTTTTTAAAATTGAGTTTTACTCGAAAAGCTTCAATATTATTTATTTCATGATGTAATAATAATAGTTAAATCTACAATATTTAAATTAAAAATATTTTTTAATTATTTTATAACCTCACTTTGAAAAGCATTTTTTTAACCAAACACATTAAACTACTTTTTGTTTAACCTCAATTTCAACCACAGTTTTAACCAAACATATATTTTTTCAACCCAACCTCAACTAAAAGTATTTTTTCTAAAATAATTTTTTTAAAACCACAACCACAACAACAACGGCAATACCAAACACGCTATTAACCTCATCAACTCAATGGCTTGAATATTAAATTTTTAAAACTTTTTTTAAATAATTACTTCGCCTTAAATATCTTCTCATTGGCGTAGCCGAAATATCTAGTCGGAATAATTTAGAAGAAGACAAAGCAAAAACACGTAGCAGAAGCAAAGTGGGATCTTGCTCTTGAATTACGAACGAGTCCAAATAAATAAAAGCAAGTGTGGGAAGTAGAATAGACAAACAATAATAATTAACGAAGAACAAGCGAAGAGAAGAAGAATAATCGAGGTCAACAAGATCCACGCCTTTGTTGGAAAGCGAAAAACAAGACAAGAGACACAAATGTCATACTCAGAGATCAAACGTAAGCCATGACGACACAGGACTCAGCTCCATACCGCACACCACAATCCTTTCTTTCTTTTAGATTTCTCATTCTCTCTTCAAAAACTACTACACTAATCACTCTCTCTATGAATTTTGATTGAGAGAGCCCTAAAACATTTACGTTTCTGGATTTTAAACAATTCGTTGGCCAACACAGGAAGGGTGCATGGTCATTTTTGTTGGCTTGAATTTTGTGTTTGGTGCAATTTTCAGGTTTTTCTTTCTTGAACTTCCTATCCTCTTACAATGTCATATATACTGTTGTGTCGATTTCCCTTTGTACCCTGAATTCTTTTTTCTGCTGGCTTAAGGAGACATTACTTTTCTACCTTTTGTTTCTATTTTCTTGCTTTTATACGACCACGTTTTCTTTAATCTTCCGTGTTTAACTTTTCTAGTTCTTTTCTATGATGCGCTTGTCACTGTGGGGTACGTGTAAAATGCCTTTCCTTTGTTTAATAAACAATTTCAAAACTAATAATCATTGACAACAAGTTGTTAGATGATTTTGGAAATTTGATAAATTGATGAGTTATCCTGTAACACAGACCGGTTTATTTTACCTTGTATGCCAATGCAGAAGCTGAGAAGTAAAAAGGAAAGGAAAGATAATGGAGGACCTGTGGGTGGTGTTTTGTGGGGAATCTGGAAATCTGGATATTGGTGAAAAGTTATCTAGTTCTAGTCTGGTGTTTCAGCCAACTTCATGTGTCAATCATGCGTTGATTATTTGTTTCAATGTTTTGCTTCTAGCCATGCTCTTACTCACTTGCATACAAAAATCTTCTTCACCATCAAAAAAAGATAATATCCAACCTCGATTTCGGGGCTATTCAAGGCTGCGGATAGTTTCTGCTATATTCAATGGTTGTATTGGATTTGTGTACTTGTGCTTGGGCATATGGATTTTAGAAGAGCAGTTGAGGAAAAACCAGACCGCCTTACCTTTGAAAAGCTGGTTAGTGGTGTTGTTTCAGGGGTTTACATGGCTTTTAGTGGGTTTAACCATAAGCCTTCGAGGGAAGCATCTTCAAAGAACTCCCTTGCGGCTGTTGTCCATACTTGCTTTCTTGTTTGCTGGAATTGTCTGTGCTTTCTCCATATACAGTGTCATTTTAGGAAAAGCAATATTGGTTAAGATAGCTTTGGATGTCCTGTCCTTTCCAGGATCAATATTGTTATTGGTATGTGTTTACAAGGTATATAAACATGAAGGGAGTTGTGAAAGTGACCTATATGCACCATTAAATGGCGAGGCCAATGGTGCAAGTAGAACAGATTCTGTTGTCAGAGTTACTCTATTTGCTGAAGCCGGATTCTTTAATAAAATGTCATTTTGGTGGTTGAATCCAATGATGAAAATGGGCAAGGCGAAAACTCTGGAGGATGAGGATATACCAAAGCTGCGAGTGGAAGACCGTGCAGAAAGCTGTTATTTTGAGTTTCTGGAGCAACTGAACAAGCATAAACAAGCTGAATCATCTCAACCATCTCTCTTGTGGATAATTATATTTTGCCACTGGAAAGAGATTCTAATTTCTGGACTCTTTGCTTTGCTAAAGATACTTACTTTGTCAGCTGGGCCTCTACTTCTTAATGCCTTCATTTTGGTTGCTGAAGGGAAAGCAGGTTTTAAGTATGAAGGTTATGTACTGGCCTTGACGCTCTTCTTTTCAAAGAACTTAGAGTCTGTAGCGCAAAGGCAATGGTATTTTAGGAGCAGGCTTATTGGTTTGAAAGTAAAGTCCTTGCTCACGGCTGCAATATATAAGAAGCAACTGAGGTTATCCAATCTTGGTAGGTTGACGCACTCGAGTGGTGAAGTAATGAACTATGTTACTGTAGATGCCTACAGGATAGGTGAGTTTCCCTTCTGGTTTCATCAGACATGGACAACAAGCTTGCAGCTCTGCATCTCTCTTGTAATTCTTTACCGAGCAATGGGACTTGCAACTTTTGCTGCCTTAGTGGTTATAATAATCACCGTGCTGTGCAACGCCCCACTAGCAAAGTTACAACATAAATTTCAGTCTAAGCTTATGGTGGCGCAAGATGAGAGACTGAAAGCTTGCAACGAGGCTCTGGTTAACATGAAGGTATTGAAATTATATGCTTGGGAAACCCATTTTAAGAATGCCATAGAAAATTTGAGAGAGGTAGAGTATAAATGGTTGTCAGCAGTGCAGATGCGCAAAGCCTATAATAGTTTTCTCTTCTGGTCTTCTCCTGTTTTGGTTTCTGCTGTTACCTTTGGGGCATGCTATTTCATGAAAATTCCTCTGCATGCTAATAATGTTTTCACCTTTGTGGCGACTTTGCGTCTCGTTCAAGACCCAATTAGATCAATCCCTGATGTTATTGGAGTTGTCATTCAAGCAAAGGTAGCTTTTGCTCGAATTGTAAAGTTTCTCGAAGCGCCAGAGTTGCAGAGTAGAAATGTTCAGCAAAGGCGCAATACGGGGAGTGTGAACCATTCTGTTTTAATCAAGTCAGCTGATTTTTCATGGGAAGAGAATTCGTCAAAGCCCACATTGAGAAATGTGAGTTTAAAGATCATGCCTGGTGAAAAGGTTGCTGTCTGTGGAGAAGTTGGATCTGGCAAGTCAACCCTTTTAGCAGCAATCCTCGGAGAAGTTCCGCATACAAAGGGAACTGTATGTGTACTATCTTTTTATTGCCAAAACACATATCAATCCTTTGATAACTTTGTTGAATTTATTTTGTCATGCATTTCCAATCCTTAGCTTTTTGTTGTTTTCTCAGAACTGATGTGTCTGAATTGAGGTAATCTGTTTTTTTTATTTCATGAATGAAACAACAGTCGTTTTTCTAATGAGAAACTTGTCTCGATTCTTATGACCTACAGATTCAGGTTTATGGGAGGATCGCCTATGTTTCGCAAACAGCTTGGATCCAGACGGGAACGATACAAGAGAGCATTTTATTCGGGTCTGAAATGGATGGACAACGATACCAAGACACACTTGAGCGATGCTCACTGGTAAAGGACCTTGAGTTGCTTCCTTATGGTGATCTTACTGAAATAGGTGAAAGAGGAGTCAATTTGAGTGGTGGTCAAAAGCAGCGAATTCAACTAGCCCGTGCTCTCTATCAGAACGCAGATATATATCTCTTGGATGATCCATTCAGCGCTGTGGATGCAGAGACTGCTACGAGCTTATTTAATGTAATCAAAATTTCCTAAGAGCAAGCCTTGTCTCCTCTTCTTAGTCACCAGCCTCCCATGAAATCTAACATAATTCTTTGCAGGAATATATCATGGGAGCACTTTCGGGGAAAACAGTTTTGCTTGTGACACATCAAGTAGATTTCTTGCCAGCATTTGACTCTGTTCTGGTTAGTATCCTTTGATTTTATCAATTCTCTGAAATAATTAGATAGTCACCGTAATTCCATAAGATAGCTTATTTTCGTAAACAGTTGATGTCAGATGGAGAAATCCTACAAGCAGCTCCTTATCGTAAGTTGTTGTCCTCAAGCCAAGAATTTCTGGACCTTGTCAATGCACACAAAGAAACAGCTGGTTCTGAAAGGCTTCCAGAAGCTAATGCTCTGCAAAGACAAGGATCATCTGCCCGGGAGATCAAGAAGAGTTATGAAGAGAAGCAGCTTAAAACATCTCAAGGAGATCAACTGATTAAGCAAGAAGAAAAAGAAATAGGAGACACCGGGTTTAAGCCTTATATTGAGTATCTGAATCAAAATAAAGGATACTTGTACTTTTCTCTTGCGGCTTTCGGTCACCTGCTATTTGTGACTGGTCAGATATCGCAAAACTCTTGGATGGCAGCTAATGTTGATGATCCTCATGTTAGCACATTGCGTTTAATTGTGATCTATCTCAGTATAGGAGTTATCTCAATGCTTTTCTTGCTATGTAGATCGATCTTTACAGTTGTTTTGGGTCTTCAATCATCAAAATCGTTATTTTCCCAGTTATTACTTTCTCTTTTTCGTGCACCTATGTCTTTCTACGACTCCACGCCTCTTGGAAGAATACTGAGTCGGGTAAGCATCTCACCTAGAAAATGTTGTCTTCTTCATGAGAGATGACATGTAACTAATTGATCTGGACATGTCTTTCTTTTATGTCTCATAGGTTGCGTCAGACCTGAGCATTGTCGATCTTGATGTTCCATTCAGTTTGATATTTGCTGTTGGTGCAACAACAAATGCTTATAGTAATCTGGGAGTACTAGCTGTTGTTACCTGGCAAGTTTTATTTGTCTCCATACCAATGGTTTATCTGGCCATTCGTTTACAGGTAATTTTGTTGTTCACTTACTATAGGGGCTTCTGTTCCGATACATTCTTTTGAGGGCACTGCCATCGAAGTCGATTTTATCTTTATATTAGAGGATCTAACAATCTTGTTATTACCTACAGAGATATTACTTTGCCTCTGCGAAAGAGTTGATGCGGATCAATGGCACAACCAAGTCTTTAGTGGCAAATCATTTAGCTGAATCTGTAGCTGGAGCCTTGACAATAAGGGCCTTTGAGGGGGAAGAACGTTTCTTCGCAAAAAACCTTCACCTCATTGACATAAATGCTAGTCCTTTCTTCCACAGTTTTGCTGCAAATGAGTGGTTGATTCAACGACTTGAAACATTCTGTGCAGCTATTCTTGCCTCTGCAGCACTCTGCGTGGTTTTGCTCCCCCCTGGAACTTTTAGCTCTGGTAAGCATATATAAGATGAGTTATGCTTTTCATCACTATCTCATTGGAATATGATTTAATGTTCTCCAACTGCTTCTAAGTCCTGGCTCCTGTGTCCAACACATTTAATAATTACTTCCATTGCTGCAGGATTTATTGGAATGGCACTTTCGTATGGACTTTCATTAAATATGTCCTTTGTGATGTCAATTCAAAACCAGTGCATGGTAGCAAATTACATCATTTCGGTTGAAAGGCTGAATCAATACATGCATATACCAAGTGAAGCCCCAGAGGTGGTAGAAGATAACCGTCCTCCATCTGATTGGCCAGCAGTGGGTAAAGTGGATATTTGTGATCTGCAGGTAAGTTTTTCCTTTTGATTTATGTTTAATGAGACAATTGATGAAGGCTAGCAGACTGAGAAAAGTTTGATTTGAAACAGATTAGATATAGGCCTGGCACACCACTAGTTCTTCGAGGAATCAGTTGCACATTTGAAGGAGGTCACAAGATTGGTATTGTTGGTCGAACAGGCAGTGGGAAGACTACTCTTATTGGTGCTCTATTCCGACTGGTGGAACCAACTGGAGGAAAGATCATTGTAGATGGAATAGACATCTCTAAGATTGGACTTCATGATTTGAGGTCACGATTCGGAATAATACCTCAAGATCCTACTCTCTTTAACGGGACAGTGAGGTACAACTTGGATCCCTTATCCCAGCATACTGACCAGGAGATATGGGAGGTAATTTTTCCAGTTCATTTCGCATTTTGAATCTAGTAAGAATTGCCAATGAACCACTGGAAGCGTTATTTTCTGCCTGCAACTGGAAATTTTGTTTCTTATTTTGTAGGTTCTTGGAAAGTGTCAGCTTCAAGAGGCTGTGCAGGAGAAAGAGCAGGGTCTAGATTCTCTAGGTATGTTTTCCTTTTCCTACATGGAAAGTCAATGATGATTTGTGTATGCTTTTGATCGTAAAGGTCAGTAAATGATTAACAACCTGCTACACAGTTGTGGAAGACGGATCAAATTGGAGCATGGGGCAGAGACAATTATTTTGCTTGGGCCGTGCCCTTTTAAGGAGAAGCAGGGTATTGGTGCTTGATGAAGCAACTGCATCAATTGATAACGCTACTGACTTGATTTTGCAAAAGACTATCCAGACTGAATTTTCAGATTGCACTGTGATCACAGTAGCTCATAGGATACCGACGGTGATGGATTGCTCAATGGTACTTGCCATTAGTGATGGTAAGTTTTTCATTCCTTCAATTCTTATCTAAAGAATGCTCTTCAACATGAATTTCCCCCCTGCATGTCTGTGATTTGGCTGATTGCATTAATTAGATGCCCACTTCAAATCTCAAGTAGAAGAAAGTCTCAATGTAGTCCTCTTCTTGGATTCGACTTGATAAAACAATAGATCAACACATCTCAACACCTAGGAAACAGCTCGACTGTAGCTGTAACTTCATGAGAGCTATCTCAGAAGAATTTTCAATTTCTGTTCTATTTCAGGAAAACTAGTCGAGTACGACGAGCCAAGGAACTTAATGAAGACGGAAGGTTCACTATTTGGACAGCTTGTGAAGGAGTACTGGTCTCATTTACACGCAGCAGAATCACATTGAAGCTGACGATCATTTCTCATGCATCCCATTCCACAATCCACCCTGGCTTGGCAGCAAAGATAAGGGGTTCCAGGGCCGGGTAGGAAGAAGGATGTATAGTGTTGCAACAATGAATACTGTGGGGACAAGGAGGAAGATTGGAAAAGGGAACATAATTTCCTATCTCCTTAGTTTTCTAACTGTATACAAACATCAAGCTCGTTAGTTTCTGCAGGGAAATTGAATGTCTGGTGTCAAGAGCTTGGCTCTTCTGATTTACAGGGTGCAGACTTGCCTGTTTTATGAGTTGTTTCCTATGCAGTCATCTTATTTATACATATTCTTAATTTTTGAAAATCGGTAAAATAAATAAATAAAAAAGACTATTCATAGTTAGCAAACCTCGATTTTTATTTACAAAAAACAAAAATATGATTATAAAACTTACTCTTCATTTTCAGTATATTTTAATCACTATATTATGCTCCCTCCTTCCCATGAATGTTAGTTTGATGCGTGTAAAAAAAAAGTCCTCAATGAACGAAGCATGATGCCAAAGGGCTTGAGATCTGCACAGCAAGTCTCGAGTTCGAGTCAGGACGTGTACCTCTTGTAAGAGTCTGGAACAGCCGGGGTTTTACTCACTCACCTGGGCCCACAAAATATGCTTTCCAGGGGATGGGGTTTCTTCAAATCCAAAAAACCAAAAAAAAAAAGTGTAATAATTAAAAGCTTAATTTATTTAAAATTAATCCATTTTGTATTCAAGGAGGCTTCCCAAGGCAAGCAAATGACTTGAAAGCACGTTTGAAGCAGCGGTGTAATCAGAGTTTTAAGAAATTCCAATTTGTTTTATTTAAATTTTTTTTATGTTTTTATATTATTTTAATATTAAAAATAAATTTTAAAAATAAAAAAAATATTATTTTAATATATTTTCGAGCGAAAAAAACTGTCATTATAATTGTCTCAGATACCATTTTACTGCTTATTTGATATTGTGTTAGCATTTATTTTTTAAATTATTTTTTTATTTAAAAAAAATATTAAATTTATATTTTTTAATTATTTTGATGTGCTCATATTAAATATAAAAAAATCTAAAAATAAATATATTTTTAATTAAAAAATACTTTTAAAAAAATTATACATTTCATTATCAAATAAGTATTCAGAATAAGAGGACGCAAGACTCGTCGGAAATCAAGCTGTTTTGGTAAAAAATATTCTTGGTTGTTATTGTTTTAAATTATTTTTTTATTTATATTTTTAAATTATTTTAATATGTTAATATTGAAAATATTTCTTTTAAAAAAATATTATTTTAACATATTTACAATCTACTCTTTAGTCACGTAGCAATAATCTCAGAAAGATTTTATTTTTGTCACTGCTTATAACTTGATTCTCAATTTTGTCACTCGTGGGAGCAGGAATTTCTGAATAGGTTCTCTTTGTCCAAAAACATCGAAATATTTTGACAAATGATGTCAAATTCTCTTCAAAATGGTGTCGTTTATTGCATAAAATAACACACACTCTCACGCATGAAAAAAGAAAAGAAAAAACCTTATTGACATAACTGGAATGAATTAATCAAGAATATGTGATACTTTAAAATTCAATCAAGAAAATCTTTAGATAAACCTGTGACTAATTTAATATTTTTTTTATATGATGGTAAGGTTTTTTTTAATTAATACGTGTCACATGCCAATTAAAACAAAGTATTTTTTTAATCATTTTAAAGATATTTTTTTATATTGATTTTATATATCTGAAAATTTTTATATTTTTCTCTAATATTTTTCTGAGATTAGGAAAAACAAAGAAGGATATATATTTAATGAACTAGAAACAAGTCGTAATGTTACATGTGGGAAGTAGAATGGAGCAAGAAACCGTAGTTCTAACCAGGAAGAGAAATGAAGAACACTGATCGGTCCACAGGGTCTCTCGTCTTTGTTGGAAAGCCGAAAACAAGACAAAAGACAAAACATACGTCAAACAGACAGGCCATACGTGAGCCATGACGACGCAGTACATTGTTCCATCCCACACCACACCAGGCCACGGTTTTTCCAAAGTTTCATAACTGGTATGTATTTGTTCGGTAAAAAACACGCATCACTTTCTGAGAATTTCTTTTTGTCTTCTATCTCTGATCCTTCTTCTTTCTTTTTTAGGTTCTTTGTAATTGATGGCACTCACCATTCTGGGGTGTGTGCAGAAAGCTTTTTTTTTTTAATTTCAAAGTTTACTAAATATGTTGTTGGATGATTCTGGAAATTTGATAAATTGATGAGTTATCTTGTAACACAGACCAGTCTTATTTACCTTGTATGCCAGTGAAGAAGCTGAGAAGTAAATAGGAAAGGAAAGCTAATGGAGGACTTGTGGATGGTGTTTTGTGGGGGATCCGGCAATTTGAATATTGGTGAAAAGCCATCTAGTTCTAGTCTGGTGTTTCAACCAACTTCATGTATCAATCACGCGTTGATTATTTGTTTCAATGTTTTGCTTCTAATCATGCTCTTATTCACTTTCATACAAAAATCTTCTTCATCGCCAAAAATAGATAAAATCCCACCTCGATTACAAGGCTATTCAAGGCTACAGATAGTTTCTGCTATATTCAATGGTTGTATTGGATTTGTGTACTTGTGCTCGGGCATATGGATTTTAGAAGAGAAGCTGAGGAAAAAACAAACCGCCTTTCCTTTGAAAAGTTGGCTTGTGGTGTTGTTTCAGGGGTTTACGTGGCTTTTAGTGTGTTTAAACATAAGCCTTCGAGGGAAGCATCTTCACAGAATGCTGTTGCGGCTACTGTCCATCCTTGCCTTCTTGTTTGCTGTAATTGTCTGTGCTTTATCCATATACAGTGTCATTTTAGGAAAAGGAATATTGGTTAAGATAGCTTTGGATGTCCTGTCCTTTCCAGGAGCAATATTGTTATTGTTATGTGTTTGCAAGGTACATCATCACGAAGGGAGTGATGAAAGGGATCTATATGCACCAATAAATGGCGAGGCCAATGGTGCAATTAAAACAGATTCTGCTGTCCAAGTTACTCCGTTTGCTGAAGCCGGATTCTTTAATAAAATTTCATTTTGGTGGTTGAATCCGTTGATGAGAAAGGGCGGGGAGAAAACTCTGGAGGATGAGGATATACCAAAGTTGCGAGAGGTAGACCGAGCAGAAAGCTGTTATATGGAGTTTTTGGAGCAACTGAACAAACAAAACCAAGCTGAATCATCTCAACCATCTCTCTTGTGGACAATTATCTTGTGCCACTGGAAAGAAATTCTAATTTCTGGGTTCTTTGCATTGCTAAAGATACTTACTTTATCAGTTGGGCCTCTACTTCTTAATGCCTTCATTTTGGTTGCTGAAGGGAAAGCAGGTTTTAAGTATGAAGGTTATGTACTGGCCTTGACGCTCTTCTTATCAAAGAACCTAGAGTCCTTATCGCAAAGGCAATGGTATTTTAGGAGCAGGCTTATTGGTTTGAAAGTAAGGTCCTTGCTAACGGCTGCAATATATAAGAAGCAACTGAGGTTATCCAATCTTGGCAGGTTGATGCACTCGGGTGGTGAAATAATGAACTATGTTACTGTAGATGCCTACAGGATAGGTGAGTTTCCCTTCTGGTTTCATCAGACATGGACAACAAGCTTGCAGATCTGCGTTTCTCTTTTAATTCTTTACCGTGCAATGGGGCTTGCAACATTTGCTGCCTTAGTGGTTATAATAATCACTGTGTTGTGCAACACTCCAATAGCAAAGTTACAACATAAGTTTCAGTCTAAGCTTATGGCGGCACAAGATGAGAGATTGAAGGCTTGCAATGAGGCTCTGGTTAGCATGAAGGTATTGAAATTATATGCTTGGGAAACCCATTTTAAGAATGCCATAGAAAATCTGAGAGCGGTGGAGTATAAATGGTTGTCAGCAGTGCAAATGCGCAAAGCCTATAATAGTTTTCTCTTATGGTCTTCTCCTGTATTGATCTCTGCTGCTACCTTCGGGGCATGCTATTTCCTGAAAATACCTCTGCATGCTAACAATGTTTTCACCTTTATCGCGGCTTTGCGTCTTGTTCAAGACCCAATTAGATCAATCTCTGATGTTATTGGAGTGGTCGTTCAAGCAAAGGTTGCTTTTGCACGTATTGTGACATTTCTCGAGGCACCAGAGTTGCAGAGTGGAAATACTCGGCAAAAGTGTAACAAGGGGACTGTGAAACGTTCTGTTTTAATCAAGTCAGCTGATTTTTCATGGGAAGAGAATCCATCAAAGCCCACACTGAGAAATGTGAGTTTAGAGATGAGGCATGGTGAAAAGGTGGCCGTATGTGGAGAAGTTGGCTCAGGCAAGTCAACCCTTCTGGCAGCAATTCTTGGAGAAGTTCCATTTACACAGGGAACTGTAAGTTTACCAACTTTGCCGCCAAACTTACATTTCAATCCTTGGATAACTTTCTCTTCAGTATATGTCGCAATGATCTTCTAGCTTTTTGTGTTTTTTAAGAACTGATGTGCTTTGATTCAGGTAATCGGATTCACTCTTTCATGAGTGAAACAACTGTCCTTTTGCTAATGAGAAACTCTTTTCAATTTCTATGATCTGCAGATTCAAGTATATGGGAGGGTTGCCTATGTGTCGCAAACAGCTTGGATCCAGACAGGAACCATACAAGAGAACATTTTGTTCGGGTCTGAAATGGATGGACAACTATACCAAGACACAATTGAGCGCTGCTCCTTGGTAAAGGACCTTGAGTTGCTTCCTTATGGTGATCTTACTGAAATAGGTGAAAGAGGAGTCAATTTGAGTGGTGGTCAAAAGCAGCGAATTCAACTTGCCCGTGCTCTCTATCAGAATGCAGATATATATCTCTTGGATGATCCTTTCAGTGCTGTGGATGCACACACTGCAACAAGCTTATTTAATGTAATCAAGTTTTCTTAAGAGCAAGCCTTGTCTCCACTTCTTAGTTATTAGCCTTCCGTGAAAAATCTAACATAATTCTTGGCAGGAATATATCATGGGAGCACTTTCAGGGAAAACAGTCCTGCTTGTGACGCATCAAGTTGATTTCTTGCCGGCTTTCGACTCTGTTATGGTCGGTATACTTTTTTTTAGTCACCCAGGAAATAATTAGACACTCACTGCAATTCCATTGCTTATTAAACTTCACTTTCTCTTTTATTTAACAGTTGATGGCTGTTGGAGAAATACTACAAGCAGCTCCTTATCATCAGCTATTCTCCTCAAGCCAAGAATTTCAGGGCCTTGTCAATGCACACAAAGAAACAGCCGGTTCTAAAAGGCTTACTGAAGGTAATGATCCACAAATAGAAGGATTACCTGCTAGGGAGATCAAGAATAGTCATATAGAGAAGCAGCATAGAACGTCTCAAGGAGATCAACTGATTAAGCAGGAAGAAAAAGAAGTGGGAGACACAGGGTTTAAACCTTATATCCAGTACCTAAATCAAAACAAAGGATACTTGTACTTTTCCCTGGCGGCATTCAGTCACCTGTTGTTTGCCATTGGTCAGATATCGCAGAACTCATGGATGGCAACTAATGTTGATGATCCTCATGTTAGCACATTGCGGTTAATCGCGGTCTATTTGTGTATTGGAATTATTTCAATGCTTTTCTTGCTCTGTAGATCTATATCTGTAGTTGTTTTGGGTATTCAATCATCAAAGTCATTATTTTCCCAGCTACTAAATTCTCTTTTTCGTGCACCTATGTCTTTCTATGACTCCACACCTCTTGGAAGAATACTGAGTCGGGTTAGCATCTCACCTAGAAATTGTTGTTTTCTTCATGAGAGATGATGCATAGCTAATTGATCTAGTCCTGTGTTTTCTTTTTTTATGTCTCATAGATTGTGTCAGACCTGAGCATTGTCGATCTTGATGTTTCTTTCAGTTTCATCTTTGTTGTTGGTTCAACCACAAACATGTATAGTAACCTGGGAGTACTGGCTGTTATTACCTGGCAAGTCCTGTTTGTCTCCATACCAATGGTTTATTTGGCTATTCGCTTACAGGTATTCTTGTTATGCACTTATAGTAGTGGTTTTTATTCATTGATTGTATGACTGAATAGTGGCAATATTCGTTTCTGATCTCTTTCTTTTGAGGGGCACTGCCATTGAAGTTGGTTTTTACCTTTATAAAGTGGATTTGAAGATTATGTGGTTCTTATCTACAGAGATATTACTTTGCCTCTGCTAAAGAGATGATGCGGATCAATGGCACAACCAAGTCCTTAGTGGCAAATCATTTAGCTGAATCTGTTGCAGGAGCCATGACAATAAGGGCCTTCGAGGAGGAAGAACGTTTCTTTGAAAGAAACCTTAACCTTATTGACATCAACGCTACTCCTTTCTTTCACAGTTTTGCTGCAAATGAGTGGTTGATTCAACGCCTTGAAACATTCAGTGCATGTGTCCTTGCCTCTGCAGCACTCTGCATGGTTTTGCTTCCTCCGGGAACTTTTAGCTCTGGTGAGCATATATAAACTTCCGTGTTGAGATATAGGACATTCGTCACTTTTTGTCAACTGTTTTTTAACATAGAATAAAATATTAGGAACTTCCTAGTTCTGACACTGGTATACAATAATTAAAGTAATATCAACTTACATTACTGCAGGATTTATTGGAATGGCACTTTCCTATGGACTTTCATTAAATATTTCCATGGTGTCTTCGATCCAAAACCAATGCACGTTAGCAAATTACATCATTTCAGTTGAAAGGCTGAATCAATACATGCATGTACCAAGTGAAGCCCCTGAGGTGATAGAAGATAACCGTCCTCCATCCAATTGGCCAGCAGTGGGTAAAGTGGATATTTGTGATTTGCAGGTAAGTTTTACGTCTATGTTTTATTGGTGTTTAATGAAACAACTTATGAAGGCTAACATACTGAAAGAGCTCAAATATCAAACAGATCAGATATAGAACTGACACGCCACTAGTTCTTCAAGGAATCAGTTGCACGTTTGAAGGAGGACACAAGATAGGTATTGTTGGTCGAACCGGCAGTGGGAAGACAACTCTTATTGGTGCTCTATTTCGACTGGTAGAACCAGTTGGAGGAAAAATCGTTGTAGATGGCATTGACATCTCTAAGGTCGGACTTCATGATCTGAGATCACGATTTGGAATAATACCACAAGATCCTACTCTCTTTAACGGGACTGTGAGATACAATTTGGACCCATTATCACAACATACTGACCAGGAGTTATGGGAGGTAACTTTCTGATTCGTTGCACATAATCAATCTAGTGACGATTGCCAATAAACCACTAAATGAGACATACATTCTCTATCGGCAAGCTTTCTAACTTGAAAATTCTGTTTCGAATTTTTTAGGTTCTGGGAAAGTGTCAGCTTCAAGAGGCTGTTCAGGAGAAGGACCAGGGTTTAGATTCTTTAGGTATGTTTTCTTTCATATATAGAGTAAATAATGTGTTTATGTATTCTTTTGATTGTAATGTTCAGTCAATGATGAGCAACCTAACCTGCTACAGTTGTGGAAGACGGATCAAATTGGAGCATAGGGCAGAGACAACTATTTTGCTTGGGTCGTGCCCTTCTGAGGAGAAGTAGGATATTGGTGCTTGATGAAGCAACTGCATCAATTGATAATGCAACCGACTTGATTTTGCAGAAGACTATTCGGACAGAGTTTTCGGATTGCACTGTGATCATAGTAGCTCACAGGATACCAACCGTGATGGATTGCACAATGGTGCTTGCCATCAGCGATGGTAGGTTTGCCTGCTTCAATTTTTATCTAAAAAATGCTCTTCAATATCGATTTGTGTCCTGCTCCTCCGTGACTTGGCTGATTCGCTGTAAATTGTTGCCCACTGTAAGATACTCGCATCTAGAAATTCTTAATGCAGTTAAATGAAGGAGCTGATCATTCATCCATGCCGCGCAAAACATTGGTAGAGGCTTCTTTTTCTGGAGTCGCCTCGCCCCAAAATACCAGAGCTACAAAGAGATTTATTGCCAAACCTCCACTTGGCTTCCATTTCATAAAACAAAAGATAAAACCCAACTTATCACTCAAGAAAGAGACTAATGTAGAGCTATCAAAAGAAATTCCAAGATGCACCAGTGAGCTGTTTCTGTTGCATTTCAGGAAAACTAGTCGAGTACGATGAGCCAACGAAGTTAATGAAGAAGGAAGGCTCAGTATTTCGTCAGCTTGTGAAGGAGTACTGGTCTCATTTACACGCAGCAGAATCACATCGAAGCTGACGATTATTTCTCATGTATCTTCACAATTCGCACTGGCTTGGCAGCAAAAAGAAGGATATTCCAGGGCCGGGAATGAAGTAGGATCTATAGTATTGCAACAACACTGTGTTCTGACCTGTTTTCAAACATCAAGCTTGCTAATTTCTACGGGGCAATTGAATATAATTGGCCATTTTCCACGAGTTTCAAGAGCTTAATTCTTCTTATTCCTCGGAGGTGAAAATTGAAGAATATTTATATGGAGTGAGAGTCCACAAACTTTAATCTTTCCTCTGCATCCACCATCATGAGCATGAATTCTTTCATGCATTTAAGTCGGTAAATGCTAATTATTTTCATAGTAATAGTCACGATGCAAGTGCTCGTGTTATATTACACTTCACTTTCATCTTCTTTAATCTTAACGAGTCTCTTAATCTCAAGCATCTATCCGTACAGTTTATTTCCACTTAGGTCTGCAAATTCCAAGGCACAGCAATTTTTCAATAAATATGGTAATTCTCCACTCACAAAAAAAAAGAGAGAAAAACTGTTGTGTAAACTCATTGTTTGAGTAAACAAAGGCAATCTCATGGTGTGAATTTCAAGTTTGTTTGTTTTTGTGTTTTAAAAAGGTTTGAAATTTTTTTTATTTTTTTTAAATTAATTATTTTTCATGTTTTTGATATATTAATATTAAAAATAAATTTTTAAAAATTTTTTTTAATATATTTTTAAATAAAAAATACTTTAAAAATAATCACCATTTAAAATTGTTAGCCAAATTCAGAACAGATAGATTTTCAAATGCATGAAACAATAAGGAAGTTGGTGTGTTTTTTTTATAAGAACAGGAATAATTTTTTTTTCTAATTGTTTTAATTAAAAATCAGAATTTTATTTAATTTGGATTTCATTAATTAATTATGTTGGTTTTAACTACTATTAAACAATTTGTACATTATTTTTAGATTAGATTAATCATATTATTATTATTATTAACATTCAAATTTATCAAATCAGAGTTTTTAGTTTTTTTTTTACTTGTAATTTTTAAAGCTTGAAAAATATAACTTTCTATCTTTCAACATACAGTACATCAAGTTGTCCAGAAAGCAGGTTGTTTAAGAGGTCAAGAAAGCCGAAAACCCCATCCACGATCTTATGAATGGGAGATATTGAATCAGAATAGTGTCAGGGAGATCTGAAGATCTGATCTTAGAAGGGAAAAATTGTTTTAGACCCTTCAAGAAATGCTTCCAGACATTTCTTCAAGATATGCTATAAAGTCTAACTAGATTATTGGCTTGGCGGATCCGATTAATTTTTTTTAATACTAAAAAAATATGTTTAGGCATTGTAGTGTTTTTTTTAATAGAAAAAAAAATTAAAACTATTCAAGAATTAATTTGATATAACACGATTATATTGGTAGGTATAAAAACAATCCAAATAATGAGTAAAAACTATTAACAATGAAATTGACTTGATTTTGCAGAAGACTGTACAGACTGAATTTTGAGATTGCACTGTGATCACAGTAGCTCATAGAAGAGCAACCGTGATGGATTGCACGATGGTACTTTCCATTAGCGATGGTGAGTTTCATACCTTTAATTCATGTGTTAATGCACTTCAATTTCAATATAGATTTGGGGTGAGTATGCCATTTTTTGTCAATTCATATAATGTCATAGGTCTCCTTTCTGGAGTAGCAGAAGATAGAACAGAACTTAACACTTGAGAAAGTGAGCCAACTGTTGTGAGAACTTCATGTGGAGATATATCAGAACAAAATTCAAGATGCACCAGTGAGCTGTTTGTGATCTATTTCAGGAAAAGTAGTGGCGTATGATGAACCAACAAAGCTAATGAAGACGGAAGGTTCACTGTTTGGACACCTTGGGATGGAGTACTGGTCTCATTTACAAACAGCAGAATCACATTGAAGCTGAAATTTATTTCATGCAGCAGAATCACTACGAAGCTGGCAGCAAAGACAATGGTTCCAGTACAAGGTATGAGTAGGACTTGACGTATCACAAAATACTGTAGGGCTAGGAAGGGAGATAAAAGAAGGATGAGAAACAGAAGTTCCTAGCATCAGTTTTGTAACTGTATTCAAATATCAAGTTTTGCTGGGCAATTCAACAAAAGTGGCCATTTTTGCAAGAGCGTCAGGCATTTATCAATCATCAAAGCCCATTAAGGAGGATTAGGCAAGTTAGGATACATCAAAGGAAAAACAAAACAAAAAAAAGGAGGGCATGTGCCAGAATGAGGAATGAGCACCATGCAAGTCCTATGAGATATTCCCATGAATAAATAACGAGACCATTCAAAGGATGCAATGATCGCATTCATTGACTCTATGGTCCTCCAAGAATGGCATTTTCTATATCTTCTCTACTCAGTGCGTAACTGAATCTCCTCTCCATATCCTTTTCAAGATTCCCTGGTCCATTCTTCAAGTACCTGCATCACAAGATACAATCTGTTTAGCCCAGCAATAAAACTAAAAGGATGAAATGCGTAACTTACTATGAAGACTTATTTCCTCCCTTTTGCATCAAATGAGCATCTCAGAATCCATTCCAAGAGCAAAATCTAACTAACCTGGATAAACGATGATATCTTAGCTTGTGGAATTTGATAAATCAATTGGTTAGTCCTGTCAGGTTGAGCGTTCAAATAATTGAATAGCAAGGGAGGGTAGGGAAAAGTGAACTTTTAGGCAAGCAGCATCACTAATTGAACCTTGTTTTGCACTTAAAATTATCCAGACCTCTCCATCATCCCTTTTCCTCTATTGAAAATCAACCAAGATTCAGTGAGAAATGGTATCGTTGCACTGGCCTTGCTCTTGAATAGGAGCGTCAGCTACCTTGAAAGCTTTCTTGAATGTAGCAGTCAAATTCAAATGTTCTCAAAAGTCTGTCACATATGGAATTGGATGAACTCTAGCTCTCAGCATCAAGACCAACAAAGAGCCTTTTGCACCTAGCAAGGAAAGAAAGACAGATTGCACCTACTGACCACCTAGTTCTCTAACGGCACCTGCCCGAAAGTAATTACTTTGCCTAATATTTTAGAAGACTTGATGGTGGAGAAAGTTTGGTAAAAATAAAAGTTCAAAGGCCTGTACTCATCATCACCATAGTCAAAGATAGACAATATCCAAGAATATGGAAGCTGCTGTTTAAATTGAGAAATCATTTTCTTAAAGAACACGACACAGATATGAAAAGGAGGGTTTCTGTCATTAATTTTAGAAGGACTCTGGCTAGCCCAAATTGAATCAATGTTAACCAATTGATCTGCATGCTATAATGCACTTGCTAACTTCCCTGTCACCATTGATTGATACTGCCTCCAATTTCTCACATATTTGATACCAATTTCCTTCACATAATCACTAATCCATCTTAGCTTTTGCTCTTACTTGAATCCTTTTATTTGCATCATCTATGAGCATGAAACTACTTTTCTACATTATCATGAAAAAGAAACTTTTGTTATTCCTATAACTTATTATCTGCATTGTATGGGTATATGTCATGCAACCATCCATCCAATTCTAACTCTAGCAGCACCATGCTTTTCACCTCCTATACGCACAATTTATCCAAAGCAAAACAAACTGTTCACCTTTAGAAATCTTCCATCATCAATTGCCCCCATTGCTCCTTCCACAAAAAGTGAATTCACACTTACAATTGCTAATCCTGAAACTCAATTCTTTACTATATACATAGCTGCAGACTGCAGCACTGCTAATCTGATTGAAACAACAACAAATTTATTCATTCGAGTCATCTATAAACTACCAATATTTCGATAATATTGTTCTGCACCATGTTTTTCTTCTTCCCCAAAAGCAAGCCTCGCACACCATGTTTTTCTTCTTCCCCAGAAGCAAACCACTATCATACTGGCTAGATTGTTTCACACATTACAACAAGACTAATTAAGGAGAAATGTGGATACAATGTACTGTTTTGTAGATAAAATGGCTAGCTATTAACAGTGGTTCTTCAGCTTTTTACAGGCTTAGAAAGGTTTTCATTGCATCACCCAAAATTATTAAATGGTGGTAGTCCCTTTACTCATCTCACCTCACCAAATCCCTAGAGTCAAAGTAGTTGGGACCAGCTAGATCCTTTTCCTCGATTATGTTCTCTTCTGGGCAGCAGAATTCCCAGCACTAACAAGAATATATCAATTACATCATTATACAAATAATTTCCATTGGGATTATGTTGCCCAAGATGGACAGACAAACTTTGAGCAATAGCCATGACAAAGCACACGGTGACTTGTCAGATTACAGCAAAAGCCATAGAAAACTATCCAAAACCACCAGGCATAATCTAATGATAGCTACGATATAGCTCACCCACAACATCTGTTGTTCACCAATTCAAATCAAAATGAACACCATTTTTGTCCATAGAAGCACAAGTTTCCTTCTTCTTCTAAGAGATTTAAATTACATGTAGAAACCACTCAACATAATCATATAAATGAAACCAAGTTATCAACATGATGCAAAAGCACCTATCAGGTAACCATTCACAGTAAGAGTAAGATCAAATATAATACACCACACCAGTGGCAAAGCACCAAACCTCATGACCATAAGCAAAGTTCAAAACTTGACAGCAATTAATCACATACCTTTACAACCTCAAAACAAATATACAAAACAACAAAAACCCAGAGGGTAAAACCACAAACCAAAACCAAAAAAACCCAACTTTACCTTATAAAAAGATCAGTGACATCAAGTGACAACTGAGCATGCCAATCAGGTTTCTCAATAAACCAAATAGCACGGTCCTCCTTGCTTTGATAAAACCCCAAATCCTTCAACCAAGCTTCAATGCAAGGTAAGCTATGAGAGTACAGAGGCTTTTTCTTGTCAGGGAGTCTTTGTAGCCACTCATCTTCTGTTGAAGATATCTCCTCTGCTTCAGATGATTTTAAAGAAATTATTCTCTTGGGGTTTCTTAAAAACTTACATAGAGGATAAGGACATGAAAGAGATTTGGAGAAAAGGGGAGGGTGCAATGATGGAAAGTAAGAGAATTTGGAAGGATGAGTGGAAGTTGAAGGGTGTGAAGAAAGGAGGATGTTAGTGGTAGTAAGTATGGAAGAAATGGTGGGCATATTTTTTCTTTCTTGGCTCTGCACTTAGGGATTCATTTAACTTGTTGTAAGAGGAAGATATTGGTGAAGTATGGAGAGAGAGTGAGTGTTGTGTGCTGAAAGAGAAGCGGAGCTTCAAATGAGCAAAAGAGACCTTCGTTATCTTCATCTTTGGAGTTTTGGGGAAGGTTTCGGTGTGGATGGGCACTTGGACATTTGCCTGTCTATCATGATGATGAAATTGTAATTTAGAGTAATTTTAAATTTGATTATTTAAAAATATATTAAAATAATATTATTTTTTAATGTATCAGCCATGATATATTGTTTGTTTATGTGTTTTAAAACTGCTTTACACTTAATTTTTTTATATTTTATATTAATATTTTTTATATTTTTAAATTATTTTGATGTAGTGATATAAAAAATAATTTAAAATAATAATAATAATAATATTTTAATATATTTTTAAATAAAAATCATTTAAAAATAATTATACCCACACCCAAAACAATATCAAACTAAAAAACCTATTAAGAAACCTAATTAAATACCTTCCAGTAAAGATACTTAAATCTTAGTTATTCATTGTACTTTTTGGATAACTTATGTTAGAACATGTTTTTTTTTTTT
>Ga0325402_1000916_pt1 | contig 22653 bp, 17 predicted proteins | sample PopdelMetagenome_22_FD_207212 | JGI IMG/M metagenome (GOLD analysis project Ga0325402, IMG submission 207212) | Populus deltoides microbial communities from Bellville, Georgia, United States - Xylem-PdKOR-R3 | ecosystem: Host-associated > Plants > Phyllosphere > Stem > Wood/Secondary xylem...
CTGCACGAGGAAAATGATTTAGGAAAGTCCTCCGTTGCTGCTGGAGAAAAATCAAAGATGACTCAAAAGCGAGAATTAAAGAGATTATAGCTATTAGGTAAACATTATTTTAACTTCAACGGATAGGATCAGCAGTGCTGTTTATTTTCTTTTTATTTATTTAATCCAAACTTTAAAATCAGTATTTAAAAAAAAAATTTACTTTTCTGTGGACGCCTTTTAAAATCCTGGTATAAGCGATGCGTTTTCAATGACTCTATGGATTCATGCTAATGTTAATTCATAGATGTATAAAAAGAATGAAATTATAATTTTTTTTAAATAAAGTGTATCCCTATATATATAAAATTCATCAACAATGTTGAAAGAATGGATATTGAACTTGTATAGATGATAAGAATTGAGCTAATCTTTTGCTAAAAAAAATTATAAAATGAGAATTTTTGTCACTTTTTATTTATTTTTATTTTATTTTTTTTAAGAAAACATGATTTTTTTTTGGTATTTTTATACAGGTTCAATTGGCCATTTGATTTTAGCCAAGTTTTAATTGGCATAATAAACTTGGCCATGAACCTTTTTTTCATTTTTATAATGATGCTAAATCAAATAATTTTTTTAATGTGAAAAATATTTTTTTATTGTAAGAATAATAAAAAAAACAAACAGGCAAATGATTTTTTTAAAAAAAGATCTTGGCGTGCATAATATAAACTCAAAATAAAATTTCTTTTTTTTTTTTTTATTTTTTAAATAACAAATTCATTCCAATTCAAAATAAAGATGTTACGGTTTGGATTTGCAATTCCTATAAATTTCTATTGCAATATATTTCATGAAATCTCCCCAAAGCTAGAACTAACATCCTCAGTATTGTTAGCTGCTCCACCTCCATCACTACAAAAAAAAAAAAAAACCTTGATTTGAAACTTTGAACTTCCATAAACCATATAGCCACCAATCTGTCATCTCTTGGCTTCAGAATTAACCATAATCAACGTCAATATTTCATCCATGATCCAGGAACAGAAACACACTGAACTACAGAACCACTCACGATGTAAGAAAGGGACAAATGTCTATTCCAATCTCCGAAATATAGAGAGATTATACTTCCTCAATCTACGCCCTTTGATGAACCAGAGAGAGAGAAAGAAGAGAGAGAACTTCGCCTGGGGAAGGAAGGAGAAACGAAGGGATCTGATTTTTTGTCAAATTTGAACCTAATTTTCTCAATGCTTACACTTATGGGTGTTCAAAAAAACCGAGTAACCGAGAAAACTGATAAAACATTAACTGAGAAAACCAAACCAAGATGGAAAACCGATTAAATTGATTTTTTAAACCAGAAATGTTGCTGGTTCAGTTCGGTTTCGGTTTTACCACTGAAACCGGTGAATCAAACCGGTCCACCCATAAAATAAAGTTAAAAATGACCTGGTATAAATAGTACAGTAAAACCTAATCCTAAATGACATTACATGTGAAGCCGCCGCCCACACTAGACCAGAGTCTTATCGCCTTCTTCCTTTCCCCTTCAATTTTCATCCTTTTTGTGTCCTGTCCCTTGCATCTGTGATTCTGTCTCTTCTCTAGCCGATCAATAAGTAAATAACCCACATCTCCGCATCCATCTAGTATACTTGCAACAGAAAAAAAACTCGAACAAAACCCCTTAACATCTCTCTTCACTTGCAGCAGAAAGAGAGGGCTCCTTCATTAAAGAAGACAGCAAGGTAACATTTACTGTTTATCCATGTGTTAATTCTGGCCTTCATTTGCTTGTAAGTTGTACTTGTAACATTTGTTTCAAACTTTGATGCTTCTCTGATCTCTGCTTCTCTTTTTTCTATCCTCTTGCAGCTTGGGTTTTTGCATCTTTCTTTAGGTTCGCCCCTCTTTCCTCGACCCTCTCTCCTTTTTGTTGATCTGTGTTGATATTGAGTTCTTGATTGCTTTGTTTAGCATTGTTAACTTTAATATGTATTTGTTTATCTTGATTGATTTGATATGTATTATCAGTTTTTTTTATCTATATTATCAGCTATCAATCTGTTTTATCTTGATTGCTTTGTTTAGCTATCAATCTGTTGTCTGTTATATCAATTCTAACAGATGATCTCATTGATATGTTTGTTCAATAATAAGTTCAACTGTTCAAGTGAATCTGTTGTTGGGTGAATTTGTTGATATGTTAATTGTTATACCTGTCTGTTGTATCAATCTGTTGATATGTTAATTGTTATATTTATTCATTGTTCAATGGATTTGAAGTTTTGAATAGTGTTCATTGGTCCATTACAGTGTAATGTGTAAAGTTTAATGTAAAGACTATAATCTATTAATTGGTTCATTACACTGTAAACTATTCATGCATGATCTGTTATAAACCATTGGTTCATTTTGCCTAGTCAGAATGTTAGGTTCATCTTAGGTTCATTCTGTTAATTGGTCCAACATAGACTTCCAGTATGCAGGTTTTTTAGAATAGAGAGGTGACAGATGCTTTTTTTCAATTATATGAGCCTAACATGATGCTCAATTTCTGCTTGATTCTCGATTGTAGTCAGATGTTGATTCATGTTGTTGTTTTCTTAATTTTAGATGGATAATAGGGAAGATCCTACATCAAATGAGTCAAATCCTTCAAGTTCGGAACCAAATTCTTTGTCTATTCCAGTTTCAGTTACTACCTCCAGTACAAATAACAACACTGAAGAAGGTAATCCACCTTCTAAATATAATAAAAGAGAAGCATCCGAAATTTGGAATCACTTTAAAAAACTAGATGGTAATTCTAAAACTCCTAGGGCTGCATGTAAGTATCGTGGAAAAGATTATGCATGTCATACTATACTTAATGGAACTAGTAACACGTGGAGTCATCTAGGTGTATGCAAAAAATTTCTTTTTGTCATTGATCGAAAACAAAAAAACTTTAGTTTTAGAACCTAAGCCTAAAATAGAGGGGGGTGATTATGGAGAGAAAAATTTGGTGACTATTAAGGCAGTGGGTTATAATTATGAAGAGTGTAGGAAAGCTCTTGAAAAAATAATTATACTTGATGAGCTACCTTTTAACTTTATAGAAAACCAAGGATTTAAATCATTTTGTAAAGTAATGCAACCTAGATTTGATGTTCCTTCTCGTTTGACGATTTGGAGAGATTGTTTGTTGTCAGAATTGGTTGAGTTTAGCACCAATTCCAATCAACATTAGAACCTTCATGGATTATATTGAAAATTCTGAAATGATTGAGTCAGGTAATTTCTCTTACAAATTTAAATATAGTTATTTTATAATATTTTTTATTTACATATGTTTAATATAACATTTTAATTTATGTTTTTGTAGAATTTGGTGAAAGTTTAAAAATCTCAACTAATTGTTTGTAAGTAGTATTGATGGCTTGGTGCAATCTTGGAATATAATTGTTTTGGGTAATTAATTTACTTTACCTTGTTAATTCCCCTTAACATTTTGCATACCTAATTCTTTCAATAGTTTAACTATAATATGTTGCTAATTTGCTAGTGTTTTTTATAGCATTATCCTTGCTAGAATTTTTGAATGTTGCTATTGCTGAAATTTTTGGATGCTGGTGTTGCTGGGTTTTTTTCTTCAAACTATGCCGGATGTTTATGATAATTTATTGCTGGTTGCTAATGTGTTCGCTTGTTAATGTTAACTTTTCTAGTGCAAACAAACTTTTAATTTGAGGTGTGTAAATTTGATCATTAATCTTGCATATTGCATTGATTTATCACTTTGGGAAGCATATTAAAAGGAATTAGCTGATAAGGAATTAACGTCTTTAAGATTTAATTCATCTCCAGATTTTAATTCATATTAAAAGGAATTAGTTGATCAAGTTGCTGTAAATTTTAAACTCAATTTAATGTAAGGCTAAGCCAATTTAAAAAAAAAACAAAAAAAAAACCCATATATGATGGGATTGGGTTTCCCGGTTTTTTTGGTTTTTTTCCAAAAAAACCGGATTTAATCGAACCGGACCGGTTCGGTTTGAATCAGTTTCCGATCCGGTTCAGTTAATATTTATCAAAAATACTGAAATTCAGTTCAGTTGGTTTTTTAAGTCTAAACCGAACCGAATCGAATCGTAAACAACCACCATGAACTCCATCCCTATTTATAGGGGTAGAAAAGGTTCATGTTGTCTTTTGTGGTACCAAATATTGGCCCTTGATTAGACTCTGAATGATCTCAATTATTGGTTCAAATCAGTCACCATGAATTGTTAAATTTGCTAATTGAAAGTTGCTTGAGTTGGTATTTTTGAGCTGTCACCATGGCCTCTATGATGTCTATCGGCTAAAAAGGACCATACCAGGGTGTAGAGAAATGTTAGGTGATCATTTTCATGTAAGTTTTGTCAAATCTAATGGAGGCTAGAGACATTAAATGCATCTATAAAGTAGCTCATTGGGCAGTCTTTTCAAAGAAAAGTTAAAGAAGAAGATAAGTAGTAACTAAAACAACACTGCTTTGGTAAGGTTCATTTTAGTCCTTCGTTTTGTAATTACACTTAATTACACCTCTAATTGGCATTAAACATTTAATTTTATGCATTTTCATCCTTAAAAAACTTCAATATAAACCCCAGATTTACGCATTATTTTCATTATAGTCCTTAATGTTAAATATATATAATTTGACCCTCAATAGACCATTAAACTTTTTATTCTCTTTAATTTCACCTTTGATTTCAATCCATTGGATCCTCATAGTTCAACGCCTGTTACAAATTGATTCTTGGCTGTGAATTTATTTAATTTAACCTCTAATTGACCCTAAAACTCTAATTCGCTTGCTTTACCCCTTATTTCAATCAATTGACTAGATAAAAATTAAATTTGGCCTCCTAAAATTTCAATCTTTTAAATTAAGTCCAAATTAGGCTTCCAAACTTAATGTTTCACCAATTAAGCCTCTAATAAAATTAATTTGACTATTTTAAAGTATAATTAAGTTCTTGTATCTAATTAAATCCTTCAATTGGACCCAAATTAATTCTTGAACATGATTAAACTTTAATTTGACCCATGATTAAATTAAATTGACCTATTAAAATTTTAATTATATCCTTAAGCTAAATTTTTATACAGATTCGTCCAATAATAATTTAATTTGACTTTGAATTTGTATTATTTCTCTAGTCTTGAATATATAATGAAATACAATTAGCTTTGATTTCCATTCAAATTGCAGCTTGTATTATTTTTGGAATCCTCCTCGGTCAACAGGCATTCCACTTCCTCAAGAGTTCGCAACCATCCCATGCTTGTCAACTCAAGGGCACCCCTTGGCTGCTCATTCTGCATGACTTCCTATTATGACATCTCAGCTATTTGGTGAAATCACAATAATTTGGTGATCTTGCTCCTCCTTAGCTTCTGACAGAGCTTTAAACTTATACTGCAATTCCTGAAGAATGAATGTTACGCCCACAATTAGCCTAACAAGTCATCCCTCTCACTTTTTACTGTTGCCATAGCTTATTCCAAACTTGTCTTCCTCTTTATTACATCAGGCGGCTCCCTAGTATATGGACCCTCACTGTATACTTCACGTTGCCTCCTCATAACCATCAACCTGTCTTCCTCATGATCTGATCTATTACTCTTCTCTTAACCTTTCATGTGCCCCATTAACTATTTAAAGGACTTCAACAAATCAAGGCTCTGAAGAGGCGATGTTTACCTCCAAGTGTTTATTGGTGTAGTTTGTAAATGAATAAATAAAAAATGTTTATCCCACATTGAAAAGAAACACTCCCTCGTAATGTTTCTAAGTGTGGGTTTCTATTGTATAGTAAATTAAGCCATAGTAGACAAACTCTTTTATTTAGCTTCCTAATGTTATTATATGAATATTTATAATATCAAAAAATAGCATTTGGAACTTGGAACTTGGAACTTGAAACTTAATATGAACAGTCATATTATTTGATGAACAGTCATATTGTTTCATCATTATGTTTCAAGTCTATAAAAACATATTACTATACATAAAAGAAATACAACAAAATATTTATATTCTTTTATTGGTCTTATCTTCTCATTCTTTTAGAGGTTTAGAGGGCTTAATTGTATCCTGGAGATGTTGTCTCTATGTGGGACAAATAAATACCTTAAAGATAGTGTTTTCACACCTTTAAACCAACTCCATATTTGTTTCCATCCTAAATTTTCATAATAATTTTAAGGTGTTTATTTTGATGGAGATAAATATGAATTCTAGTGTCAAAGTTGCTAAGGATATCAAAATTCAACTAGATCGGTTTGATGGTACGAATTACACAAGATGGATGGACAAGATGATATTCCTGCTTACTTCATTAAAGATTTACTATATTGTTGATCCGAATCTATTTGCACTACCTGAACCACAAGAAGATGAATCTGCCACTATTAAGACTGCAAGAGTAAAACGTGAAGAAGATGAAGTGCTTTATCGGGTCCATATACTGAATACTTTGACCAGTCTACTTTATAACATCTTCTCCAAATTAAAGTTGCCAAAAGAAATTTGGGTTGCTTGGAGACACACTACAAGCAGGAAAAATCAGGTTCTAATCGTTTTCTTGCTTTAAAATTTTTTGAGTATGAGATTACTGATAATAAGCCAATCATGGATCAAGTCCATGAAATTCAAATGCTGATATCAAAACTTAGTAATTTGGATATCAAAGTTCCCGATTCGCTTCAAGCGGGGGCTATTTTATCAAAACTTCCTCCATACTAGAACGAATATAGGAAGAAGATGTTGCATTCTATAAACAATTATACCTTTGAACAGTTTCAAACACACTTGCAAATTGAGGTTCAATCTCGTATGCGTGAATTGCAAGCAACAAATTCTAAAGTGAATTTGGTTACTGAAACTGGTTTGACAATGGAATTATACATGTCTCTATTACATTAGACACGAACTTTAAATTCCATTAAGAGCCCACGCTCATCCTATTTTTCGTAATAGAACACATTGCATACTATCAGAATAGGGACTCAAATTAATTATCAATGTCCAAAAGATACAAAACAATAACTTGTTATTACCCATTAAACTAAGAGATATGCTTCTTGCTAATCCGAAGTTGGGTTCTTATTACTGGTATCTTTAATAACGGGTTTCAACCCCATTCCATTAGTTGTTTTTCGTACCATGTCTCTAGATAGTCCTTTTGTGAGCGGATCCGCTAAATTATTTACAGACTTCACATAGACAATGATGATTACACCATTTATAATCAACTCTCGAATATATCCATGTCGAATGCTTATATGTCTAGACTTACCATTGTAAATGTTACTATAAGCTCGAGATATAGTTGCTTCACTATCGCATTATAAAGAAATAGTTAACAAAGGTTGTGGCCACAATTTAATATCAAATAACATATTTCTTAGCCATTCTGCTTCTTTACCTACAATAACTATAGCAATAAATTCTGATTTCATGGTAGAATGAGAGATGCATGTTTGTTTATTAGATGCCCAAGATATTGCACCTCCTCCAAGTGAGAAAATCCATCCTGATATGGACTTATTATCACTTGAACTAGTCATCCAACTTGAATCACTATATCCTTCAATCACAGCTGGAAAATCAGAATAAAACAAGCCTAAATTGATTGTTCTTTTTAGGTAACCAAATACTCTTGCAATAGCCTTCCAATGATATGTATTCGGCTTGCTTGTATATCTTGATCACTTGCATATAACAAAAGTTATATCTGGTCTTGTATAATGCATAGCATACATAAGACTTCCAATGGCACTAACATATTCTAGTTATGCTACCACTTTATCACAATAATCATTTAACTTCATGTTAGAGTCAAATGGGGTTTTAGCCTCATTTATATTGAGATGCTTAAACTTATCGAGCATTTTCTCAATATAATATGACTGATTAAGTGCATAGCCACTATTATGTTTCTTAACTTTGATACCTAAAATTATATCTACTTCACCAAGATCTTTCATTTTAAAGATATAAGTGAGATACCTTTTGGTTTCAACTATTCTAATCATATTGGTGCTAAATATTAACATGTCATCTACATTGAGACAAATAATCACACCATTGTGATGGAAAACAAAATTGCTTTGTCAAACTTTTCATGCCATTGTTTCGGAGCTTGTTTTAAACCATATAAGAACTTTACCAATTTACAGACTTTTTCTTCATTTCCAGGAAGTATAAAACCCTCAGGTTGCTCCATATACACTTTTTCCTTTAAATCTCCATTTAGGAAAGCTGTCTTTACATCCATTTGATGAACATACAATTTATAAATTGATGCTAATGCAAATAAAACTCTAATTGATGTAATTCTTACCATTGGAGAATAAGTGTCAAAATAATCAACACCCTCTTTTTGAGTAAAACCTTTGGCAACCAATCTTGCCTTAAAGGTTTGTATAGAACCATCGGTATTTTATTTTCTTCTAAACACCCACTTATATCCTATTGGCTTAGAACCTGGAGGTAAATCTACTAGGACCCAAGTATTGTTAGACAATATTGAATCCATTTCATCATTTACTGCTTCTTTCTAAAAAGCAACATCCCTAGAAGACATAGCTTAACCGAAGATCTTTGGATTATCTTTTATATTTAGGATTATAGGTGTCTTTTTTAATATTATATTTCTATCACCTTCCATTAAAAATACAATTGAATCAGTAGAAATAAAATTTGTATCTATATGTTTTTCCTTTCTAACTCTTTGACTTCTTATAGGTTCACTTGAACCTATTACTTCTAAGTTTTTATGTTTTTCACTTAACGTTGAGCTAGGAGTCATTACTTTTAGATTTGGTTCTTGCACATTTGAATCACTTATGAATTTATATTCGATAAATTCAACATGTATAGATTCAACAATCACATTAGTTGCTAAATCTAAAAGTCTATAAGCCTTTGAATTTTGTGCATAACCAACAAAAACACTCTTAAGACCTCTGGGTCATAATTTTGTTCTTTGAGGATCAGAACTTTTATAAAAAGCTACACACCCCCATACTTTAAAATAATTCAGATTTGGTTTTTTATCGTTCCATGCTTCACAGGGAGAAACATTTGATTTTTTAGATAGTACTCTATTATGAATGTGACATGCAGTAAAGCTTCACCCCATAAATTATTTGGTAATTTAGCATTCAAAAGCATGGCATTAACCATATCCACTAAGGTCCTATTTTTCCTTTCAGCAAGTCCATTATGTTGTGGTGTATAAGGTGCTGTCATTTGATGGATTATTTCGTTTTCCTCACAAAATGTAGAAAACTCCTCAGAAAAGTATTCTCCACCTCTATCACTTCTAAGAACTTTAATTTACCTTTCCTTTTGATTTTCTACCATTTTCTTGAATTCCTTGAATTTTCCAAAGGCTTCATCTTTAGTTCTTAACAAGTAAACATAGGTAAAACAAGAATAATCATCAATGAAAGTTATGAAATATCTTTTCTCTCCCCTTGTTAACATACCATTTATTTCATATATATCAAAATGGACCAACTCAAGTAATTGAGAATTCCTTTCTACTTTAGAAAAAGGCTTTCTTTGTCATCTTTACTTGAATACATATTTCACATTTATTTTTATTATTATGTTGATATGAAATATAACCATGCTTACACATATATTTCAAATATCTATAATTTAGATGTCCTAATCTAGTATGCCAAAAAAGAGAAGTAGATTCAACCATATAAGCAGAAATAACATTGATTTCATTAATACTGAACTTAAACATGCCATCACAGGGATAACCCTTTCCCATAAACATCTCACTCTTAGTTACAATAACCTTATCAGACTCCAAAACAATCTTGAACCCTTCCTTGCTCAAGAGACTAGCAGATACAAGGTTTTTCCTAATTTCAGGAACATGAAACGCATTGAGTAAAGACAATTTTTGTCCAGAAGTAAAGTACAACTCAATAATTCCTTTTCTCAAAACTTTGACAGAATTATGGTTGCCCATCAAGACCTCTTCAGGTTTTTTCAATTCTTCATAAGTCTTGAACCATGCTTTATTGTTGTAAACATGAACTGTTGCACCAGAATCCAGCCACCAATCTGAAGTCTTTACAACATTAGTTGCCATATTTAATTCGGTAATCATTCCAATTTGAATGTTTGAAACCATCGCTACTAACTCCCTGACTTCGTCTTTTTCAACCATATTCACTTCGAAAGAACCACCTTTCTTGTTGAAATTCTTGAATCTGCACTCTTTTATATAGTGCCATTTATTTCCACAATGGAAACAAACTCTATACTTCTTATTAGCATTTTGTTTCTTCTTGAATTTTTTTTTTTTTTGCACTTTCAGATTGTGAATATAAAAGTGGTGCTGCTTTTGACAAGAGTTAGGGTTTTCTCTTGTAAACATTCAAGAAAAAAAATTAATTATGATTTTAGCACATGGCCATAATAGTGCTAAATAGTTGTAAACCTCTTTAAGAGTTTGGATAATATTATATATGTAGTATCTTTTATTCTACATCAAAAGTTTTGGTTTAATCTGCGGACACCAATAACTTTAGTAGGATTCAAGTTCTAACACTAATTGAAGGTGAAGGTTTAAATTGCAAAATACCTTCTTGTAATCATAATTCTATCAAGTGAAAAGACCTTCATTACAAACTAGTGAGGGATTTTGGTGTAATTTGTAAATGAATAAAGAAAAGATATTTACCCCACATTGAAAAGAAACACTCCCTCCTAATATTTCTATGTGTGAGTTTCTATTGTGTAGTAAATTAAGTCATGGTGGACAAACTCTTTTATTTGGCTTCCTAATGTTATTATATGAATATTTATAATATCAAAAGATAGCATTTGGAACTTGGAACTTAATATGAATAGTTATACTATTTTATGAATAGTCATATTGTTTGATGAACAGTCATATTGTTTCATCAATAGTCATATTGTTTGATGAACAGTCATACTGTTTCATCGTTATGTTTCAAGTCTATAAAAACATGTTACTATACAGAAAAGAAATACAACAAAATACTTATATTCTTTTCTTCGTCTTATCTTCTCATTCTTTTAAAGATTTAGAAAGCTTAGTTGTATCTTGGAGATGTTGTCTCTATGTGGACAAATAAATACTTTAAAGATAGTGTTTTCACACCTCTAAGCCAACTCCATATTTCTTTATATCCTAAATATTCCTAACAGTGTTATGGGGCAAAAACTAAGTGTATTGTTTGTTCTCATGATGCAAGCTGCATGAGTCATCCTTCAAAATATTTTAGAGCTTTCTTAAGTACCTTTTTTTTTTCTTTGTAAGGAGGGCTGAGTTTGCATAAGTATACTTGAATGTTCATCCACATCCTTTTTTTAGATAAACGTTGTTTTATACATATATATATATATATATATATATATATATATATATATATATATATATATATATATATTAGATTCGTGGTTTGTGCTTGATTTGTAGCCAGAAGTTTCTCTTGAGATTGGGCTAGACCATCTTCTTTTCTGCTTCTCTTCTTTTCATGTCACTGGGTGTAAAATTTTATTGCAACACTACTGTCTTTTTGTAATCTTGGTTCTTTATTTTCATCTCATCCGTGAAAGTTGATCCTTTGAAGTTTTGGTTGCTAATTAATTTGTTGTTGGTATAAAGAAGAGATTAATTATTTGTTAATTTCAGTGTAATTGTCTACAAAGTAGACCAGGAAATCTTTTGTTTCACTTTTTTTTTTTTTGGTCTCACACGCCACCTGACTTGGTGCTGAGCCTGCTTTGTTGTGTATTTCATCCTTTGAATTTTTCTATCTCTAGCTGGATATGTTTAATGAATTTGTATGGCTTTAATTTGAAAGGGAAGTGATGGCTTGTACAACCTAAACTCTTTGAAAAGCTTTTCTATTACGGAGGGCGCTGAATTGAACTCTTTTTAATTTTTCTAAGATTAACTTTTGAGTTCTATGGTTTGTTTAGATTTTCCATGGTATGCCATTTTTTTTCTTTTTGAACACTTTAACTCTGGTCGTTTACCTTGACTACAGTTGCTTACGCATTTTTATGGCATCTACCTGATTTTCCATGCAATTAATGTAATTTGGATTGCATTATCACACTTATTAATGCAATATTGTTTGATTTTGTGAATTGTGTAATTAACTATTTATCCATAACCACGGTAATTTGTTGGAAGATTGGATAATATTTTTTAAAAGTATTTTTTAATTGAAAATATATTAAAATAATAATTTTTTCATAATAATTTTTAATTTTTAATCACTACCAGAAATTCGCTTAATACCAACGGAATTGCCGACGGAATAATTCTGTCGGTAATTTGAGGTCGCCATTACTAACCGAATTTAATCCGTCCGTAATCTCGACGGTATATACCGACTGCCAAATTCTGTCGGTATACAGAATGTTGAGAATAAGAAAAAAGTGTGGCTCGCTGACGTGGATGTAATTGCAGGTATTTTTTACCGATGGAATGATCGAGGGATTCAAAACGTCAGCTCCGTATAGTGATGTGACCGATTTCACCGATGAACATGCCGATGGAATCACCGAGGGATTCAAAACGGCAGCTCCGTACGGTGACGTGCCCTTTTTACCGTCAAAATAGCCGACGGAATCGCAGATGGAATAAGTCCGTTGGTGAATCCGTCGGCAAAAGTTAATATATCCCCACTCTGCCGACCCTCTCCTCCCTTATTTCTCCTTCTTCTTCCCCATCCCAACTCTCCCCAGCTGCAAACAACCAGCCCCCCTAAAAAAAAATCTCCCTCTTCTCAGCACAACAAGTCATATTTCTTGAAGTCTTCTCGTCACAGCATCCGTGTTCTGATTTATCGATGGATTTTTATCAGTTTTTGTAGGTAATTCTATCTTTTTAAATTTTAACATTTAAATGTCAATTTTATTATTTTTTTAGTATATGTATTTTTTTTAGTAGATGTACATGTTTTATTGTTATTTCTCAAACAAACTTGTAGTATATGAATGCATAATTTTATATTAGTTGTGGTTTGTTTTAGATTTTGTAAGATTGTATTTGTTTGTAAATTGTTGAAACTTTATTGAATTACCAAATTACATGTGTTGTTTTGAAATAATTAATAGCTTGTTTCATGGGTCCGTTTTAATTTTTATCAATGGTATTGCGGAGTTGTAATTTCCGTAAATTTATATATATATATATATATATATATATATTAATTTGTATGGACGTTAATAATTGATAATGAATATTTAATATTTATGAGCAGTTGTAATTGGTTTGTTGGATAATATCAAACTAAACCAATATTTTTGGAAATTCATTTACCTAACATATATAGTTAATTAATACATGTTGTCATCATAATTTTATAGAGATTCGATAGAAGTCGTGGATGATTGTTCATGGATGTATCAAGATTCACCCCAAGGATTGTGGAGGATGGATTATTGTAACAGGATTCAGGGTTTTATTAATTTCACAACATCTATTCCCAGAAATTTTACTGGAGGCGGTATTAGGTGTCCATGCAGGAAGTGTCAAAATAAAAGGTATCTGCATCTAGATATTGTAACGATGCATCTTTTACACAAAGGGTTTATGGAGAATTACCAATGTTGGTATGCACACGGAGAAGTATTTGTTAGTAAGAGGAGAATGGGAGAAAGGGTGGTTAGGTCAACTTCGAGTGCTAGCAACATGCATGAAGTGGCAAATGACAACACTAATCCTTACAAGAATATGGTTATGGATGCAATGAGAATGAATCAAGGTAATGTCAGTCAATGTCCAATTGTAGAAAAAGAACCTAATGCAGATGCAGCTAGGTTTTTTTATTTGTTGAAAGATTCTGACAAACCATTATGGGATGACTGCACGAACCAAGTAAATTATCGGCAGTAGCACAGATGTTCACCATCAAGTCAAATCACGGGTTGAGTGAGGCTGGTATGACAAGATTATTGAATGGGCGAGAAGCATTTTACCTGAAGGGAATAGGCTGAAATAGAACTTCTATGCTGCGAAGTCCATGATGAAACCCCTCGATTTAGGATACCAGAAAATTGACATGTGCCCTAACTTCTGCATGTTATACTACCTTGAAAATGATGAGATGACCGAGTGGATGACATGTGGGCATTCCCGTTACAAACTCGAACTAGTAAGGGAAAAACTCTAATGGCATATAAAAAACTTAGATACTTCCCAATCACATCTAGACTACAGAGGTTATTCATGTCACCAAGAACTGCTGAGCACATGACATGACACCAATCATATGATGCGATTGATGGAGTGATGGTGCATCCTTCTGACGGCGAAGCATGGAAACACTTTAACAATGTGCATCCTCACTTTTCAGCTGAATCAAGGAACGTGCATCTTGGGTTGTGACAAACAAATTCAACCTATTCGGGTCATTTAATGCTCGTTCTTGTTGGCCTGTCATACTGACGGTTTATAACTTGCCACCGAGGATGTGTATGAGGCCGGAGTTCATGTTTTTATCTATGGTCATACTAAGTCCGAGCAGCCCGGGTCGGAATATAGATGTTTGTCTTCGACAGTTAATTAATGAGTTGGCGCAGTTGTGGTCCTCTAGAGCTTTGACTTATGATATATCAAGGAAACAAAATTTTCTTATAAGGGCGGCTTTGATGTGGACTATCAATGATTTTCCAGCTTATGGAATGCTTTCTGGTTAGAGCACCCATGGGAAACTAGCATGTCCATACTGCATGGAAAACAATAAGGCAATCACGCTAAGAAATGGAGGTAAAGCTTTTTTTTTTACTGTCACCGTCATTTCTTGCCACATAATCACAGGTATAGAAAGAACAGAAAAGATTTCCTTGTTGGCAGAGTTGAAAAGGATGTTGCACCCCCGCGTCTTTCTGGTGAAGAATTTCATGATGTTGTATCAGAGTACGATGACATTGTGTTTGGTCTTCAATCAGGTAAGCAGAAGTTTCCTGGTTTTGGTTTGACCAATAATTGGGTAAAGCGAAGTATCTTTTGGGAGCTTTCTTATTGGAAGACCTATCTTCTCCGCCATAACCTTGACGTTATGCACATTGAAAATAACGTGTTTGAGAACATTTTCAACACCATTATGGATGTGAAGGGGAAGACAAAGGACAACATTAAGGCTAGATTGGATGTAGCATTGTTCTGTAACCATAAAAATATGGAGTTGGTTTGGGATGAGTCACGGGTCGCAAAACCAAGAGCAAGCTTTGTGTTAGAGAAAAACACACAACTACTAGTCTACAAATGGCTTAAGAGTCTGCGTTTTCCGGATAGACATGCCTCAAACATAACAAGGTTGGTTAATATGGAGGAATGCAGATTGTATGGAATGAAGAATCATGACTGCCACGTGTTTATGCAAACACTTATCCCATTAGCTTTTTATGATTTGTTGCCAAAGGAGATATGGGATGCACTCACGGAGATTAGTCATTTCTTTAGAGATTTATGCTCCAGCAAGTTGAATGTTAATCACATTGAGAGGCTTGAAACGAATATCATCGAGACACTATGCAAACTTGAGATGATATTCCCTCCATCATTTTTTGACTTAATAGAGCATCTCCCCATACATCTACCGTTCGAGGCAAAAGTTGGAGGACCGATCCAGTATAGATGAATGTACCCATTCGAATGGTTAGATATTATAGTTGCAATATAATTCATATATAAAAGTATTTTCATTGTTTTTCTTTATTAAAAATATTTGATTAATTTAATGCAGGTACTTGTTCAGTCTCAAGAAAAAGGTTAAGAACAAGGCGCATGTTGAGGCTTCGATATGTGAGGCCTATATTGTTGAGGAGATCTCAATATTTATCTCGTACTATTTTGAACCTCATCTGAGAATGAGAATCAATCGCGTTCCACAGCATGATGATGGCGGTGAAGTGTCTTCCAGTTGAAACTTGTCAATATTCTCCAATCCTGGATGACCCACACCTAAAAATGTTGTAAGAGGAAGATATTTGTCAGAAATAGAGTTCAAACAAGCACACAATTATGTTCTATTTAACTATGATGAGCTGATATCTTTTATTCAGTAAGTGTATATATGTGTAATACTAATTAAACTTTGTCAATAATATATTGTTAATTATATAATGTAATACACTCATTACCACTTGTAGGGAACATCGATAATATTTGATGTCCAATAACTCACAGCTGACCGAATCCCAGATCTTTCAATTACAAGATGAACAATTTGCCACATGGTTCAGAACATATGTAAGCATTATCACAAACTCATTCTCACATGCAAAATTATTGTATGCATGTCATTACATGATCCTTGTTTACTGTTCATTGATGTACATTAAATACAAGGTTTATCAAATGGGAAGGGGTGCTGCTAAGTCATTGTCTTCACTAAGTCTGGGCCCTGAAAGAAAAGTTAAGTGCTACAACGGGTATTTTATCAATGGATATGTTTTCCATACTGAAGAATACTGGCATGGTAGAAAGACATACAACAGCGGTGTTTGTGTTAAGGGATCGACTAGTAGTGAGTTAGAAGTTGACTACTATGGTAGATTAGAAGAGGTCGTCGAACTGCAATATCATAACGAGCAGAATAGAGTGTTTTTATTCAAATGCTATTGGTATGACACGATTGATAGAGGAATTAGAGTTGATCTGCACTTCGATCTGGTCGAAATCAACTCAAAAGCTAGACTCCGCAATGTAAACAATGTATTTGTTTTCGCAAAGCAATGTCAACAAGTTTATTACACATACACCCCTTCTTTTAGAAAGGATCAATCAAGAGTGGATTGGTTGTCCATTTTTAAAAAAAAAACCTAGGGGTCATGTTGAGCTTGTTCAGGATGAGAACGAAGACACAAGTGTGCGAGATGAAGTCTTTCAATTTAGTGAGTTGGTTGAACCATATCGAGTTGCTCATTCAATTGAATTGGAAGAAAATTCAAATTTTCATGTTTTCGATGATAGTCTTGTTGATGTTAACGCAAAGGAGTTTGAGCTCTACCGGACAAGCAAATGTCGATGAAAATGATGACCATATTGAAGATTGCGATGAAGGTGATGACTATTCAATTGATGACAAAGAATAAGGAAATTCTGACTAACTATCAGAATGAAACCCTGTGTAAAACCCTTTTTTTCATGTAATATAGATTATGGATGATATATTTTGTAACACGAAATATGTATTGTTTAAGCACTGTTGTTATTGTTTTGTGTGATGGACAGTTTATCATTTAAGTGTTTGCAGGAAGGTAAATATGCAATACAAATATAATCTTTCTTGTACAATGCCACACTTACCAACGTCCATACCGACGGAATAAGGTTCGTTAGCATTTCATAGAGAGTTCAAAAATAATTACTTAAAATGCCACACTTACCGACACCAATACCGACGAATAACATTCCGTTGGCATTTCAAAGAGAGTTCGAAAATAATCACTTTAAATGCCACAATCACTGACGACTGTCTCGACAGATTAAAGCCATTGGCATCTCACAGAGAGTTCAAAAATAATCACTTGAAATGCCACAATCACCGACGACTTCCCTGGCGGAGTAAAGTCCGTCGGCATGTTGTCGGTGGGTATTATTACCGACAAAATCACTGATGGACTGCGCGAATTCCAAAGGGCGGTGCATTAAATGCATCTCTGATCGCGTGAGGTTGCCAACGGACCGCGAAAAATATGGAGGGTAATTAAAAACGTTGGTGCGGAATTCAAAATTTGCCTACGGATTTTCTAAGCTTCACCGATGGAATAAATTAAAATAATATTATTTTTTAAGTCCGTCGGTGAATCCGTCGGTAAAACTGCCCTATAAATCCCAGCGACCGCCCTTTCAGTTCATTTTTTCATCTCTTCCGTTCTTCACCTTCAATTTTGATTTTTTCCCTCTCATTTCTTCAAGTCTTTCACCTACAATCTCTAACAAGTGTTTTTGTGAATCTTCATCGGATTAAAAGGTATGTGTTTCCTATATTTCATTTTACTTTCAGGGTTTTTTTTTTTGTTTTAGCTATTTTTATTTTTTTTATGTTTTTTGTTTTGGTGTATTTTTATAATGTAGATAAAGTCTTGAAATCAACATATTATTAAGGTAAGCATGTTCCATTCCTAAATTCTATAGTTTTTTTTTAATTTATTGAATATATGTTATTGTTGTATTGGCATAATTATTGAATAATTTGTTGAATTGTAATTGTTAATAATGAATTTACCTAAGAATTAGTAATTGAATATGTTGGAATAATTAGTAATTTTACTACATTATTGCATGATTTGTGTTTAATTATTTGCATTAATTTTAATTGTTAGCCTAGAGTTTTTTTTTTAATTTATTGAATATTTTTTATTGTTTGTATTTATATAATGATTGAATAATTTGTTGAATTGTAATTGTTAATGTTGAATTTACCTTCGAATAAGTAATTAAATATGTTGGAATAATTAGTAATTTTACTACATTATTGCATGATTTGTGTTTAATTATTTGCATTAATTTTAATTGTTAGTCTAGAGTTTTTTTTGAATTTATTGAATATTTTTTATTGTTTGTATTTATATAATGATTGAATATGTTGTTAATGTTGAATTTACCTTGTAATTAGTATGAATGTTATATGTATAGATGTTATGTTATATACAATATTAGTATAGATGGAGTCAATTGGTTGTGGCTTTTGTCAATATTTGCAGGTTTGTGGATTTGGGTAATATCCAGTATAGGGGACATGTTGTCGATTTTTTTTACATTCGAATTTAATTATATAATTATTCGTATACAATTGTGTAGATGCGTAGAACGAAAACCAGAGCTGGTCGTGGTTGCTCACGTATAGTCACAGCTAGTTCTTCTAGCAGTGAGGATGACGTATCCTTAGGTGCACCTACGCCAGTTACACCGTCAACCGAAGTTGCCTCTTCCAGCGCGGGTTCACAGTGCAGAGGTGGCATGCCTTCGCAGCGGAATCAATTCACCTGCTGGTACGAGGCATAGTGGAATGATGACCTTTCAATGTAAGTTTGTTAAGGTTTTAGTTTTTTCTTTTAAATTATAACATAATTTATGAACAACTACTCAATATTTCATGAATTTAATTTATTTTCAGGTTCACAAACATTGAAGCCGCCCGAGTAATATCATTGGCGTTTAAATCGTCGATGGATATTCTATTATTTCAATGGAGTCAGGTATCCAGACATCCTAAATGGATACCTCAAATCGATGCATGGTTTAACAGATTTGAGGTTGGTGTTAATTTCTAATTTCCAGCTTATTTCTAATAAATTATTAATATAATTGTAAATAAATTATTATTTTTATTTATCTAATTATTTATACACAGTACAAATTCGCCTGGGACAGGGCGCATGACAAAGTTGTGAGGAGGGTGTGGGAAATCACGCGGCAACTATGTAACATAAAAAACAATATAAGATTTTAAAAATAAAAAAATTTATGTGTCAACTTCTAATTTCCCGCAATGGAAGTAGGTTAAGTGATTTTTGGTATGAAGCACAAAAAAAGGCAAAACAAAACCACGAGAGATAGGGGTCTCCAAGGCTGGAACAACGTGGCGGTTTGGAGAGATTTCAAACCGATATACATCCCGGAAGATATATGGCCGCACTATCTTGAGCATGTGACGTCTGAGCGGTTCACACGACGCTTACAATCCGGTGCTGGCAACCGGAAACGACCAATTCATGGCTCGGTGACAACACACATCGGTGGCTCCGTTCCATTTGCTGCACATGCGAAATGGATGGTAAGATTAATTTAAATGAAATAAATCGTTAAATTAATTTGTTGTTAATTAATCTTTTTTAATTATAGGCTACGTCTCTTAGACATGAGCCGAGCCCGATGGAGCTGTTTGTGGAGACGCACGTGCGAAGTCAAGACCATCAAAAGGGGGCGCAACAGTTCGTTGATAACCGTGCTCAACACTTTGTGGTATGTTTGTTCAACTAATTTATTTTGTAAGTTATTATTTTTATTGAATTGAATATGATTACTTTTTTTTTATTTTCAGGAGACCTATAATAGCCGGTTGAGGGAGAGATATGGGGACGATCCTTTGACCCATCCGGAATTCGATCCAGATTTGTGAATGGAAGTTGGATCGTTTGGTGGACCCGATAAAAATCAGGTTTATGGGCTCTCTAACACTACGGCCGAGAACTTGCGGGCGACCCATAGTGTTTCAACCGTTGGGAGCTCCCAATCAGTATTGAGCACCCAATTTAAGGAGTTCGTGGCCTTGCAACAACACACGGCTCAGTTCACTAAAAAATACGACCACCTATCAGCAGCGCATGCACAACTCATAGCAAAGCATGCACAACAAAAAAGAGGATGCACAACGGTATGCACAACAAAAAGCGGAGCATGACCAGCTTCCCGAATTTGTCATGAACATGGCATCATAGAGTGGTGATACATGTGCGTCTCCTCCTTTTTGGCCGTATAACAATAAGCCTCCTCCTCCTCCTCCAGCTCCACCATTATGTTAATTTGTAATGAATATTATTTAACTTTAATAGTTAATTTAATTTTTTTTAAACACATTCAGTTTGTAATGAATATTATTTAATTTTATTTCTTTTGTTTTTGATGTTTAATAAAAATTTTATTTGCATAATTGGTTTTTTATTACCATTAATTTATATAATTTTATATTATGTATTCTAAATAATTTTTTAAAAACATATTGAAAAATAATCACATAGGGTTTTACCGATGGAATATATCTGTCGGCATTTGACATTAGCTGCCATAGTCACCAACTCACCGATAACTTTACCAACGGACTTAATCCGTAGGTATTTTACAGTGCCTGCCACAATGACTGACGAATATACAGACGGATATCTTCGGTCAGTATTCCAAACATTCACCGACAATGTTACCAACGGTATGAATCCATCAGTATGTCACACTATCACCGACGGGATAAATCCATCAGTATATTTCAAGCGAGAAACTTTTTTTTGCGCGCAATTTCCGTTAGTAAAACCATCGGCAAATGTTTTTTTTATTTTTCCGACAGATATAGCGATGGACTGTGGTATTACAAACGAAAGGAAAGCCGACAGACGTATTCCATCGGTGATGACATCAGTAAATAAATCACTGACGAAATCTTAATGACATATCGACGGAATATTTTCGTCGGTAAAACTGTGAAATCTTGTGGTAAATATTAACACGTCAAAATAATAAAAAAAAATCTAAAAATATATTAATTTATTATATTTTCAAGTACAAAACAAATTTAAAAAGTATTTAAAAAAAAAACTAATAAACAAATACTTAGGCCCACCAACAAAAGCTTTGAAGGACCATATTGCAAACAATAGCCCTAACAAAAAAAAAAAAAAAGGAATAATGTTCACACACTAAGTCAAATTAAAGGTATTGTCTTTAATGAAATTCCATTAAACATATTCAAAACATTCAATTCAATGGGCTGAATCATAGCAGATTACTTTATCTCTTACAGAGTTTTTATTCAATGTTCGAAGTCTCAAAACCACCACAAATTTTAATTTTGTAATAAAAAGTTTTCTTAACAAGGGCACCTTGAATTTCTTCAGAGCCACCGACAAGAGGAAGTGTAATATACAAGGATAAAAACATGTTACTAAACCGCCAATTCAATCCAAAGTTTTAGATGAAAGTAGTGAAGTATACACTGGTCATTCTCATTATCCAGAAATTTAATACTTTAATTATGTAAAGTCGTTAATATATTCATTAATCAATTATTTTGTGCATATTATTTTTTTTTCTTATTAACGTGAGTGTCTGGGTCAGCTTGCGCGCATCTCAACTAATTCAATGGGCCCTAAAATTAACGACTATATAAGCTTCTAGTGACTCTGAAGTTTATAAGACTTAAACTGGTAACTTTTAAGGAACAAATTTAAAAACTAACCAGTTAAATTATATTCTTTAAAGTTAGTAATTTTTTGTTTTTAAATTACAACTCGTGAAGTTTGGGTTGCACAATGAAAGTAATTCTCCTATTAGACATAATAATGATATAAATTTTAATTATTAGAACTCAAATTTACTTTATAAAATAAATATAAAAAAAAGCATGAACCATAGATGGTTGACTTGGTTTCTGTCACTTCTCGCTTAAAGCAGGCCTCTCTCTTTCTTTGTTTCCGTACAACTTCCTTCCTTTCACACAAGATTCCAACTCCCAATATAATTTCCTACTGCAAATTATACCCATATCTGTATCAAAATCAGTTATATATCACAGTTCTGTCCACTGTATATTCTCTCTCGAATGTGAAGACGTTAATACGTCCAGCTCCTTAGCAATTATCATGTCCTTCTCGAGGCTTCTTTTTGCTTCACTCGTTGCCTTTTGTCTCGCAACATTTGCTTCTGGGGCTACTCGTTTACCCGACGATGAAGGTATGTTCAAGGCAAGATTGGATCAGTGATTTTGGAGTTTTCTTGTTTTATATCATCTCTGTTGTTTCCCAACAATCATAGCTATGGAGATGACGCTCTTCAATAATTTAATTATATATCATTATTCTGGAAAATAATAAACCTTGTAATATATATATATATATATATA
>Ga0325402_1000917_pt1 | contig 22639 bp, 10 predicted proteins | sample PopdelMetagenome_22_FD_207212 | JGI IMG/M metagenome (GOLD analysis project Ga0325402, IMG submission 207212) | Populus deltoides microbial communities from Bellville, Georgia, United States - Xylem-PdKOR-R3 | ecosystem: Host-associated > Plants > Phyllosphere > Stem > Wood/Secondary xylem...
AAATTTTAACTTTAGCAAAATTTTATCTTACTCTCACAAAGTTGCTATGCAGAAGTTAAATACGTATTCTGATAAGGGAAAAATATAAAAAACATAAAACACCCTTATAATGCTCCCACGATGTATAGGTCAACTACAAAAGTACACATTGACATAAATGGAGTAGAATAGCAGGACTATAAGATAATGAAACAGCAAAGTATATTCAATGCTGAGTTTGTAACCAAAACCATAGATAAAGGCCAATGGCATAATACATTTCATGCAAAACAAATGTGCTATCAGCTTATCATGGATTTAGAGTTCAGACTGGAAAACAAAAGAAATCAGTTTTAACACACCTCTTCAGCTACTAATCAGTGTGACCTTATCTTTACAAGTTGCAGCTGGATATGGTATCCTTAAACAGTTACAAGGTTCTTTCTCAGGGAAAATCAGCGGTTTGAACGAGTTAGCCCATCGCCTGGAGTCCATGTGCATCCTGGGATTCACACTTGACATCCAAAAGACTTCCGTATTTCCCATTGCAACAATTGTCATTTTGGCCATCTCCAATTGAAAAGGTGTATTTTTAAAACTTGCCAAACAGTATGGCTGAGTTTCAAGTCCTAATAGAATCTATATTAGACAATTTGATCTGAGCAGCCGCCTCACTCAACATTGAGTGCCTCCTTGAAGTGAAAACCATTTTTGAATTAAGAGTCTTATTCTTCAGAGTCATTCTCAAATTTTCTACATCATCCCACCTCCCTTCAGCGGCATATGTGTTTGATAATAACAAATATGGAACAACATGATTTGGAAATAACTTAATCAGTTGCTTGGCCAGGATCTCTCCAGGTTCTGAAATACAGTGGGCCCTACAAGCGGAAAGAAGATCTCCCCATAAAGTAGGCTCTACCTCTGTATGCATCTTCCTTGTGAGATCTTCTGATGGTTCTTTCAAACCTGCCTGGCCAAGGAGATCAACCAGACAACCATAGTGCTCAGGCTTTGGTTGAATCTTATATTTTCTATGCATTAGGTCAAAGTACCACCAACCATTCCAAACCATCCCTGAATGTGAGCATGCAGACAAAACACTCATAAAAGTAGCATCATTTGGCATAGGACCTCCCTTCTCCATCTCCCAGAACATTTCTAGCGCTTTGTCTCCATGTCCATGCATACCGTATCCAATGATCATAGAATTCCATGACACCACACTTTTTTCAGGCATCTTATCAAACACTTCTCTAGCCAAATCCATTGCCCCACATTTTGCATACATGGTTAATAGAGCAGTTGAGAGTAACATATCAGGCTTAATCCCATTATCCTTCATATAAGAATGAACCAATTTTCCTTGATCAAGCATTTTCAGTTCCGCACATGCAGTCAAGACACTTACAAGAGATGCTTCATCAGGCACAAAGTCCCCTCCAACCATCATGTCAAAAAATCTCAAGCAATCACTATACTTCTTGCACCTTAGATAAAGAGCCAACATAACATTCCAAGAAACCACATTCCTCAAAGGCATCTCATCAAAAAACTTAGCTGCCATTGAAACATCTTTTATCCTTGCAAACCCATCAATCATGCAATTCCAAGACACAACATCTCTCGATGGCATTTTTTCAAACAATCCTCTAGCCGCCTCCATGTCTCCCACTCCCGCATACCCAGAAATCATTGAATTCCAAGTGAAAATATCTCTCTCATACATTTCATCAAAGATCTCACGTGCAAGACCCAACTCTCCATTCTTCACATAACCATCAATCATCGAATTCCAACTCACCAAATCCAACACAAACCCATTATCAAACACCATCCTCGCATCCGAAGTCCTCCCACAAACAGAGTAAAAACGTATAAAAGAATTCCTCACAAACAAATCCAACTCAAACCCAAATTTCACTACTAAAGCATGGACCTTTTGACCTTCTCTCAAAGACCCAATATCAGCACAAACCTTAGCAACAAGAGGAAATGTGTAATGATTAGGCAAAACCCACTTAGCAATCATTTTTTCATAATAAAATCTCAAAGCACCAAAAGGGTCATTCACATTCACAAAACTTCTCATTATAGTATTACACATAAAAGCATCAGGTTCTTCAATGTGATTATACAGAGAAACGCAATGAGAAACTGAATTTAAACAAGCACAGAGCTTCTTAATGTAACGACTCGCGGCGAAAGGGTTTTGGAAAAGGCCCAAGACTGTAAGTTGGGTGTGGATTTGATTGAATTGTTTGATGTTAGTACATGATTGTTCCAGTTTTTGCAAGATGGGGTGATTAAGATCTAATGTGGGTGCATTTGAGCTGTTGCTAATCGTTTGTATGATTTGTTGGGGTGTTGGGTCATTAGGAAAGAGTTTTGGAGGGGTTTTAGAGAGGTTTTTCTTGGATTTGAGGAATTTGTTCAAAGAAAGGGAGTGTTTGTAGTATTTGTGGTTTATAGTCATTTTCTTTGTATTATGGCGGGAAGGGAAAGGGCTCCGAGGTATGGGTCGGGTGGGGAGTCCCAAGTCTCGACTGCATATTAGCGTCTATGTTTGGGGTGTGGCCGTGTAGGTCTAGATGTGCAGTAGCAATAAAGAGATTCTCCTCTTACAATTTGTGGTAGTAAAGAAAATCATGAGAAATTTAAGTTTTTACAATTTGGTTTGAGATGAAAAATCGTAATGAATCAATGGTCAAGGAGTGAAAACTCCTCTTAGCCGTTATTAAGACTACACTTTTTTTCAATGAACTTTGACTTTATTAGCATTACTATTCTCTTATTTCAAGAGAGAGCTATGATCTTACTTCGCCTTTATAATAAATTAGACTTGGTGCTCATGTTTTATCGAGGGGTTGGATTATATTTTTATATAAAAAAATATTTAAATATTGAAATAGGGTTAAAAAAAAATGATATGATAAATATATTACAATGATAATTAAAGCTAAGATAATATTGTTTATTTTTAAATAACACGTGTCTTTTATAGTAGAAAAAAAGATAACAAAGAATAAAATTATACAACGAAAATCTATTTTTAACTATTAAGAGTCGCAACATCCATCGTTCAAACTTCAACGTGCATGGTGACCCCAACACGCCAAAAGGTTTTTTAGATTTAAGAATATTATTTAAATGTTAAATTATATTATCTTCATCAATCAAACCTATAATTAACAAAAAAACAAAATTAAGGCTAGAAGACTCTAATACCTCTTACCCCAATTACTTATGTTTCTTGTTTTCAAATGTGCATGTGTAATTTGATTATTTATTAAAAAATATGAAAAATATTAAAATACCCCTACCCCCGTTGTGTTGTGTTGCTTCTTTTATCCTTGGAAGTATTTTTATTATTTTATTATAATTAAAAATATTAAATAGATGAAAATATCCTCAATCAAATCTATAATGACTAATAAGCTGTGTGAAAATACAAAAACATCTTTGACTCTAAGGCAAGTTCTTTTTTTGGATGGTCTTAGACGTCACTTGACTATTGTAGTGAATAAATGATTGTCTTTATAGCTATAAGAAAAAACTTCTTCCTTTTTAATTTTTTTTTATCAGTTTCATTATTATTATCACTATTATTACTAGTATTTGTATCATTACTGCTATTGGTACTAATACTATTATTAGTATTGTTATTATTATTGTTATTGTTATCATTATCATTATTATTAGCATTATTACAACCATTATTGTTATTATAATCAACACTACTACTATTACTATTATTGCGTCTTCTCCTTGACAAAGAGAAATTTACTATTCGACTATATGCATATTTGTTTATCTTGGTATTGACGCATACTATCTGAATCTTATTCATAAATAGCTACGCCAGTCACCATATATTATTTTGAGGATCATTCCTATTATATTCATACTACATATCTTATATATTCCTATTATATTCAATTAATAGACTACATCAAATACATATAATTTATATAATATTTTTATATGTTTGATTTTTTTATTCTATTTTATTTGAACAAAATCTAAATTTATATTCATTTAGAATTTATTAAAAATGTATTTTAGAATTTCTTAGAATTTATTATTCTAAATTATAATTTAGAATGATTTGTTGTTGTTGTTGTTGAGATAAAAAAAAATAAACTTGATTTGAAAGATAAAATTAAAGATCATAAAAACTCTGAAAAAAGAACAAAGGAAAAAAATAAGAAATCAAAAGAAAAGTACCAAATTGAAATTAGTATTATTTTTATTGAAAAAACAAAAAATAAAAAACCTGATACGAGGGATACAATTGAAAACCATAAAAACTTTGACAAAAAAATAAAGAAAAAAAAGAATCAAAAGTAGAAGAATCAAATTGAAAAACATTACATATACAAATTAGAATTAAATAATTAAATTGAAAACAAACAAAACTTTAACAAAAAGAAAAAAAGCAAAGATCAAAAATCAAAACTAAAAAAACTGAATCCGAAACATCAACAATAATAAGGACTGGAGTTGATTTTATAGGGTAGAAAAGAGAAATTAAGAGTAAAAAAAGGAAAGGTCACCGACTATCTTTAGACACCATATTCCACCAATAAAAGAAGAGGATATGAAGAAGAACCAATATATTCCACCATCGGGAGATGCCGCACACGTCACCTAAAGTGCGTGGCATCTCCTACAAGCTAACACTTGTAAGGCACGCGCTAGCAACTTTTATCATTTAAAAATTATAAATTAAATGGTAAATTACGTTACTACCTCAACCAAACCAACAATTACAAAAAAATAATAAAGATAAAATGATGTCAATACCCCATTTCAATGACTTAATTTTTTTGTCCCTAAAGTTATATACGTAGTCTATATTCTAAAAAAAGACAGCAACACCTCTGTCTTACAGTGTTAGTTTTTTATTATTATTATTTTAAGGGTATTTTAGTTCTTTTACTATTCATAAATATATTGAATAGACAAAAACACTCCAAACAAATTCATAATGACGAAGGAACCATATAAAAAGATAAAAATACTCCTAGTTTAAAGGCAAGCAATTTTTTCTTGTGAAGGACAAAAAAAAAACATTATACTGTAGTGGTTAATAGAAAAATATGAGAGGGGCTACAATGTTCTTGCCTTCTGTTTTAATTTTTTTGTTATTTATTTTTCAATATTATACTTGTTGTTGTTATATACTACAAGGTCTTGGCATTTTCTTGTAGTAATGAATAGTAAAATATCAAGGTTTTTTTCACTTTGGCCCTTAAAATTTTTTAGGACCTTTATTTTTATTTCAAGCTTAGTTTTTTTTTTTCAATTTCACCACCCAACAATGGATTTGTTGGTTATTGAACTTTATAAGTTTTGTTTATCTGTTTTATATGGAGCTATCTTATTCTCCTAATCAAAGTTTGGCAGATTAACCCAAGTTGACTCAAGTCATTTTTTTTTCAATTTAATCATTCAATATTGGATTGACTGAAAATTGAGCTTCATATTTTTTTTATTTTCTTTCTATATGGTTATCATAGTTTTATGACCCGTGTCGTAGGTCAAGTTGGTTGAATTAATTTTTTTTCTTTTTATTAATTGAATTTTTTTTCAATTTCATCCTTCAATATTGGGTTGATTAAAAATCTAGTTTCATAATTTAGTTTGTTTGTGTTTTTTTAAGGTTATCCCGCTCTTATAACCTGAGTTAAAGGTTTGATCGATTGACTTGGGTGGTTTTTTGTGTCCTTTTTTTATTGATTTTTTTAAAAAAAATTATTATGCAAGATTGGATTAATTAAGAACTGAGCTTTATAATTTTTTTATGAAGTTATCATGATCTCATGACTCAGGTTTGACGGGTTAACCTGGGTATTGAATTGATTGAAAATTGAGTTTAATATTATTTTTTTTTATTTACTTTCAATAGAATTATTAAGATCTCATGACTTGGCTGATTTGATTTTCTTAATTTTATTTGAAACTTTCTTAAATTATGATAAGTTTTTGTTTTAAAAAACATGCTATTAAAAGAAATGTTTTAGTATAAAAAGATAAATTAATACAAGATAGAAGTTCTGCTTGAGAAATATTTTTTTCACGGCTTACATTAACATCTTATAGCCTCTTTTTTTTCCTTTTAATCTTACTATTTTTTGTATACTTGATTTTACAAGCATTTATTTTTTTTATTATATAATTCAATAAAAAATAGTTTTTTTAAAAAAAAAAACATTAATCTCAATAAAATCCATGGTCAGAATCATTTATGACAACTCTCATAGTTTAAATTAAAACTCAAACTAAACAAAAAAAATCATGTCTTCGAAGGTTTCAATATTAACTTGTTGAACAATACAAAAGAGTTCTTGGCAGCCTGGATGTTTTTTACATTAATTTTTTTTAGACCCCGCATTGTGGAGCGGCTAGTAAACTAGTCTCATTATATAAAAATTTAAGGGGCTATTTTAAAATTTTATGGGATATAATTGAATAATTTACATAATTATGGGGATCAGAATAAACTTCGGGAGGACGGGTCGTGGGCTCCTCCCGCCCTTATGCAGCGCCCCTACAGCAAAGCCACAGTTGATCACTGAACGCTGAGCACTGCTGAAGGTCTGACGACCCAATTCAACTACAACTCAGTTCATGACCACCAAACACAACGTGCTTTTACTTTCCGAGTGTGGACAGAGATGGAAAGCACCCTCGCGCTTTCAAACTCTTGAGGTTAGAGAACACGAACCTTCACATAGATACTGCAAAAAGATGGTGGTTGGTTGATCTCCTTGCATCATTTGTTGAAAATCGAATACACTGCAAATATCAGACATAATTTCTCCGCAGGATTTAACCAGAAAGATCCATTACATTTTGAACTCGGAGAAGATATTAGAGAAAGGCACAGGCAACATAATAGTTAAACTCGTAACATATAGTTGGTTTCCAGTTGTAAGGTATTGTTTAATTAGTGTCATAAAAAAAAAAGACCATACAGAAGAACAAGAGAAACAAAATTGTATTTAGAAATGATGTATAAGATAAAATAACTCTTTATATAATGTTTGGTAAACAAGACGATAAATTATAAGAAAATCTATTTTACTCTTGTATTATTGTCGAACTTCAAACAATAACTAGAGATTATTAAAAAAATATACAAGGAATTTCATCAGTTTACACTGGATGGGCGATTAAATCCGGAACAGGTTTTGATTTTTGAAAGATTCTTTGTTTTGACAAATCTAATCAATCGGAGCTACAAATGTACTCCAAGAGAGCACCATATGCTCACACAAAAAACAAAAAACAGGCTAATAGCGGGACTGGAGAGAAGAAACAGAAGTTAATTTGTAAAATTCATGCTTAATTTGTGACAGTGGCCGCCAAGGTCTAAAGGAATAAATTACCATCTCACTCCAGTTCACACACTTGCAGTTACATATCAGACACAGACCAAAGATAGGCTTCCCTCTCTGTAGCTTGTTTCTCATTCACCCGTTTGACAAGTTGTTTCTCATATCCTACAACACAGACATCAAAATTATCAGTTTCTACATACACACTCTGAATTCTCTTCAGGACTAGCTAAACACATTATAACCCAAAATGATACCTACTGCTAGGTGGGCCAGGAGCCTCACATTTTTTTGGCAGAAGAAAATTGTATTATCTTAAGCACGTAGAAAGCCAGCTTCGTGACAGGAAGAATAAATCCTCCACATAGGACTTAGACGGAATGTACACAAAAGGAAAAACAGATAAATAAAAACTGGAAGTGATTGAAAAGATGGGCTCTCAGTCCCATTGAGTGTTGGATATGAAACTCTAGCAAACACATGTTATGGAACATGTTACCACCTAATTACTCCCCACACTGGTAACTTACCATAGTTTAGCATGGATGATGGATCTAAAAACAATTGAAAGAAGCAGAGAAGGAGGACTGGCTCGTTAAAGATTTTTCTTTCTGGTTAGCAGAAAGAGAAAGCAATCAGTTCAAACATAACTTACCATTACTTCGATCCACCCCATCCCAATGTCTTCCTGGTCTTATACCATATCGATTTGGAGCAGCATCTAATCCTCGTTTTATCCAGCTGTGACTAGGTATGTCCTGGGGAATTATAAATCCTGATTCCTTCATCTTCTCGCTATCCCCTAGGTCTGCAAGATCCAGTTCAGAATGCTTTTTCTGCAACATGTCAAAATAATGTCCAACTCAGTATTTAAGTATCAACGTCAAACAACATATCATTTGTATTTTCAGATGCATAAAAAACTAAGCATCAAACTATGTAAAATCTAAGCCAACTTAATCAGTCAACTAATCACCTTGACCAAATGTGCCATAGGATCACCCCATCTTACTCTTTCCATCAGCATTTTGTCAAGTTCCGGATCATCCCTGTGAACATAACAACATGCATCAACAAATTTCTATAATACAAGGTGGGTGAAAAACAAATATATTTTCAGGAATTTATTGATCATGGGATTTCATTTATTTTCCCATCTTTCTGTGGATCTAAAAGAAGATTTGACAAATAACCCAAAATCTTTTCTCATAAAAAGACAACAATATTATAAAGTTAAAAAAGAGCCTAAAAAATGATGTAATCCTTCAACAAGCGGGAGAAGGGTAAAGAAGTCCACAATGCTGTTAAATAAAAGTTATAAATAGGAAGCATTCATCAAGCATCTTATTCATCAATACGCTAATATAGTTTTAAGAAAAATTCAATCCAAAATTTCAGTTTCAGAACAATTACATTGCTTATTTTTGCATACAAACATTGTTCATCACTAAACTAGCATATTAACCAGGTAGCCTTGGATGAAAATTAGAAAAAATGGATATTGAAAATGGGGTAGCTTCTCCAGCTTCCTATTCGCATCCAGTTTCTATTGTCATACCAAACTACCATTCTTTGTTGCGCAGGATGATGGGTTTAGCAAATTCAGTAGAAGGTTTTTTTTTTTGTTATTTTTTACAGGAAGCTGAAATTCAATACACACCACCAACAATGATGACAGTAGCAAAAGTGTCCAATAGTTAATCTATGACTACTTTAGTTTGCAACAAGCAAAATTATCATCTGGACTTTAGCTAAGGAATAGTATGACATGGTGAGAAATTTGACATGCAGAGTCCAAAAAAGAACTGAAAAATAAAAAAAAGAGAGAAGGAGATATTCCACTGGTCTGACAGAAACATGCAATTATGACACTTTCAATGCAAAGACTAGCACTAAGGCATTGTTCAGTATGTTTAGTCTTACCTAGTCCGTGCAAATGGCTTGTCCTTCTCAAGCTCTAACTCCTCCAGCCTAGTTTCAACTTCCCGCTTTTGAGCCAAGCCCTTTCCCCACTCTATCTTCTTTTCCTGATTAAATAATGCAGCAAAGAAGTGAAACTCATGCTCCGTGCATGGCAAAGGATAAAATAAAACGACACACAAAAAGAACAAAATTGATACACAATGGTCCAAAAATAGTTCCAAGGAACATTCACATTGCGGTGCAGGGGCAAACACTGGGACAAATCTGTGGAATCTCTCTGTACTTTGTGTTGGTAAATTAGTTTGGATTGTTGTGTGCTTATAACACCTATTTGGTTTGTGTTCGGCAAGAATATTATGATGTCAAAGTGAAGCAAATCTATTGGAAAATTCATGATATGACTGCCTCGAGGACAAATATTAGGTTTGTTTATGGCATCATAATATTATTCATCTAAACAACCAAATATGTGTCCAAACCAAAGTAGGTTTCAAATTAACTTGCCAACTAAGCCTGCCATCTATGTAATCCACAAACCAAAAGTTGGATGTTTCTGGTAATTATGTGCATGCAAACCCACACACGAGGAGAGATAAAGAGCCATTAAACAACTGTCAAACCGTGAAACCTCAATCCTTGCAAAATAAAAATCCTTCCATGTGTATAAAGAACTTTGAAAACAACTTTAACTAATGTCAACAAGGCAGGCTCTTTTAACACAAAACATCATATAGCTTCCAAGATAATACCAATCAGATTCAAGTCATAGTGAATCCACAACCACGGAAACAACTATAGTAACAATTTCATCAAATTATGACATATAAGACCATTAAAAAATGAAGGTTCATAAATACAAGTTAAAATAGTACCTTGGGTTTTTCCTCTACTTTTTGTTTTGATTTCAAGTAATCATCCTTTGATATGCGCTCTCCTGCAGTATTAATTAGTAAAGCATGGTTAAAAGCATGTTCAAGTAGGACTGGTTTTGGCAGATGGCTCTGCCTTCATGAGCTTTTTGGTGGGATAAAGTTTAATCAGAGTTAAATTTACAATTTTAAGGACAGGGATTGGGGTTCGTATATAATAGTATGATTATTATTTGTTATAAGTTAGAAACTAAAGTTGCTAAAGTTCCAAGGCAGATTTTCATGAATTAATTGGCTGGGAAAGGCTAGGAGAATATGTATCACAAAGAAAAAACATAAAAAAATGCCGCAATTTAGTTTAGCTAGTTCCCAACTGGAATGTAACAGATGCTTGTTCAACAAGCGCCCCCCCCCCCCCAAAAAAAAAAAAAAAAAAACCCACCCAAAATAAATAATATCGACTTGATAAAGCATGAAAACGTAAATAAACTAGATCAGCAACAAATTAAGGACTATTACAAGCACAAAGGACTTAGGACACTTTTCCTTAGACTAAAATGTCATCTTTGTTAGCATATGATCATAAACTTTAATCTTAGGTTTACAACTAAAAGATTAGTTGTCAAACATGAAACATATATGGCATCAACATCTCATAGGGTTCACTAGCCTGTTTTCTTATCACGGTATACAGGTTCAACACCCCGTCCACTTATAGAAGGATCCATCTTGTCAAACCTGCAAAAGGGAATGAATAAATTGCATCAAGAAAGTCGGATTCATTAAACCACCAAAACATTGCATAACACCAGTTCCTTCACTTCTCCATGTTATTGTAAGTAAAAATGTCAAATTATAGAAAGTAATTCAATCTGAAAGGATTGGGCATTGGCTATATGAAATCAGAGCATAGAATGCAGCTTTCCTGCACCATGATATTCATCAAGGACCACTATAATTTCCTAGGTTAAATTAAAATCAATAAATAGAAGACAAAAATTGTAATAAGAAATTCATGGGTACAATTTAATGGTGAAATAAGGGAGAATTATAGAAGGAAAGGAGCACTATTCCTTTTCCAAGACAAAGGAGCATTCGAGTGTTCCAGCCATTACTGTTGATTTTTTTTTATTGCTGCTTCAATGTATTTGTGAGCTGAATGCTGGAAATATCACTCATATCTCAAAGTTAGTTAAATAACTATTGACTCTATCACAAAAACTCAGAGACTTCATGAAACAACAGTACGCAGACATATTGAACTCTCAGCAAATGATACAGAGAAGTCTATAACTGGTGTTTAATTATCTGACCATGGGCATTAGCAGTCCCCTATAGCAACTTACACCACAAGTCCCTTCCTAACATTTTCGAAGTTGCAAGCACAAAAATAAAGGGGCGATTACTTCACCATAAAACGAGGTTCACCAAACTTCAAATGTGTTTTGACTTGTGTTTGGATAGAGTGTAAAATATTGCAAGACTTGATTGGTTTTACACCAAACAATTTTTTACACATTTGGAGTGAAAAAAACTCGCTACCACAACCAACCACCTCTAACATGATATATGAAATTTCTACTACACTAATCCCACATACTAGAAAACCACAAAGAAAATGTTTCTTAACAAGTACAATCTTTCCCATTTTAGAACATCTTTACCCCATAGTTCATTCTATGATGTAACAAACAATAGCTGCCACAATCGTGTGAAAAAAATCCATATGGTTAGTTTGTGCCAGGGAGCTAACACTAAGCAATGGAGGTTTGCATTTAAAATAACTCACAGTTGAAACGAATATGTGAGCATACATTGTACAGACAGAAAGCAAAAAACTACTTAATTAACCAGAAAATAGACAAAGTCAGCGCATGAAATGAGCAAAGAGGTCAGAGCACTTTAAATAAACATTAGAACTTACAACAATGATTCTTCCTTCTTAGTTTTAATTTCTTCCCGCATATCACGACCAGTGATCAGACCAGTTTTTGGCGGTTCCTTTGAAGAAACTGGATCAGATGATTCTTTCCTGTTTTTCCTTGGTGGAGAAATGTCTTGAGCCATGGATGCACGTGAATTACCACTCTGAGTTGAAAGCTGTAGTGATAAATGAGAATTATCAGGCAATCCTGATCTCCCAGCATCCTTCTTTCTTTTCCTTGGGGGTGAAAGATCTGGCTCGGGTTTTGGTGATGGAGTATAGTGTCGTTGCCGCTGTTGTCTTGGAGGAGACAAATCAGTATCTTCTTTCAACGGCTTCAATTTAGGTGATTCAGTATCAGTCCTCCGTCTTCGTGGTGGTGACAAATCAGAATTCAGAACACTGGAGTGTTTAGACTTTGTATAGGGCTTGGGTGATGGCGAATGATGGTGTTTTCGCTGCCTTCGTGGTGGTGACAAATCACTAGCTTCTCTTGAAGGCTTCAATTGCGGCTCAGGAGATGGTGTATCATTTCGATACCTTCTCTTACGGGGTGGCGACAAATCTGAATTCAAATTTGTATCAGGAGCAGGTGATGGACTACGGTGCTGTCTCTGCCGTGGAGGAGACAAATCTGCATCATCTCCACCATTATGCAAAGGCTTCCCTTCATGCTCAGGTGAGGGTGTGTCGTTTCGAACCTTCCTTTTATGAAGAGGGGACATATCGGGGTAAGGATCAGCAGAATTGGCATGGTTAGGAGATAATATAACCCAACCACTTCCATCCTCAGCAATTGCATTGTAAGCGCGTCGAGCTCTAATTACCTCCAACCTCTTCATTCGTTTAACTTCTATGTCTTCATCAACTTGAGGATTCTCTTCATCTACACAATCATAACACACAAAACATTATCAAAGCAAACTTCAAATCTCAAATAAAATAATGTTTAGTAATATATGATTCTTTTTTTACCAGCTGAATCATTTTCTTCCTCTTCAAGCTTCACTGGCTTTTGCCAAATAGGGTCTTCATCCACAACTAAAACACCACAGGCATTCGGTTTAACTTTCTTCTTCTTCTTTTTCACTTTCTTCTCTTCTTCTTGATTGTCACTTCCATATTTTTTCAAATATTCTTTCAATGACTTGGATCCCATTGTCGAAGACGCCATAATGTAATATAATTATCTTTCCTAGTATGACATTTAAAACATCTTACTACATACCACAAATAAGTAAACAATAATCGACTAGAGAAAACAATTAATACAAAAAAAAACAAGTAATCTTTATTTTTAAAATAGATAATCATAAATCTTTATTTTTAAAATAGATAATCATAAACTTAGAGATAAGATATTCAAACTTCAATAATTAATAGAATCAAAGATAGAGAGTAAAATTGGACCGGTGAAGGAGTATTTCCAGCACCCAGAGGAGAAGTCTGGTGGAGGCATCAATCAGTCACCAATGGCAAGTATAATAAATTAAATAGGTTGGGAGTGTGTTGTGGTTGAAATTGAAATTCGATAGTTTTTATTTTAGCAAGGAGATTAAAGAGGAAGAGAAACTTTGAAGAACAATAAATGAGAAACCAAGAGATGGAGAGAGAGAGAGAGAGAGAGATTAGGGATAGAAAATAAAAGGCAATGGAATATTCAGGGTTTGATGAATTGTGAGGAGAGTTGAAAGAATTTCTCTGATCAAGTTTCGTAGGAGCCAAACACCAGCAAGGACTTTGAATTTTAATTTGGGAAGGGGATGGTTTTGATTCTAACTGGTTGTTTTAGAGCCTACAGATTTTTGGGTTGTGGTGGGTGTAGATTATAGCCATGAAGATTATGGCACCGGCAAGGTACAGAATGAAGAAACACCAACTAAAGTAAGTTCCTTGCCCTTTTGGCTTATCCAACTGATCTTCCTTACATAGGTTGAATTATGAAGCTTGTGCCTCCAAATCCTAATGAAGCTAATGCTAATGACTCGTAGAGGACTGCATATTGAAGCAATGGTCAACCATTTTGTAAGGGACCAGATTCTTTATGATAAGTTACAAGAGGAGTCAGAGGACATACAACTTAATGTCAAGAACTACCATTGCTTCTTTAGCCCCTCTGATCTTTGTTACGGCATGAACTGAAATTCCCTCTCCATGTACAAGGGGAAGAATTTGACAAAACAAGGTCGAAACTATAACACCCAGATTGATTTTTTATCAGAAAGCAACTATCCCATTAGAGAATTAAAAACCCTATTAACCCTATGTACAGCAACAAACCAGTATACACAAAACGCTGCCAATTTCAGAAAAAACAAAGAGATACCCTAGTCAAGATCCTAGCGGACGAGGGCAAAATGAAATACCCATTATATACACACAAAAAATCAAGTATAGTAGACTAAATTAAGAGAAGCCCACATTGAATCTCAACAAAACAAGCAAAAAAAAGTAAGATTTTCAATCAAGAGGGTGTTGAAAAATACTGAAACCTTATTAGTATACCAGCTTTCCTCCTTTCCTTTAAGAATATATTGTTGCTGGTGGTGGCTATGGATCCCGTGGAGGAGTTGGCAGCTTGTGGGTCTCGGCAGAACTTCAGTTACTGTTTGATTTGGGGTTGTTTTGTGTTTCAGACCGAGAGAAAGAGAGGCTGGGTATGTGGTCAAGTTTTCAAAAATATTTTTTTTACACGGCACGAATATATAATATAAATTTGAATTGTAAAATAAAATGGTAAAATTATAAGTAAAATATTTAAATTAATGATATATTAATAATTCTAATTAAATAGTAATTAATAATATAATAAAAAAAATCCAAATATCTTTATTTTTCTTACATTAATTCCTTAATTTTTTTTTAACAAATCAACTAATTTATTTTAAAAAATAAACCCTTTCAAATTTTGATTTAAATTTTATTAGGCTATTTAACATTAATTACTCTAAAGTTAAGTATACCAATTTAAACTTTTATTATATATATTTGTCAATTAAAACAGACAAAATTATCAATTGATATATTAATAATTTATATAAAAAACTATTAAGAATGAATAAGTATTTTCATTTTACAAAAATAAAATACACAAATAACTTATATAATTAAAAAAATATAATAATTATAATTAAAATCAATCTCTTAATTATAAGATTGCACAAGTTTTACAAGATATAAATTTGGAACAATGAAAATACTAAGAAATAGATTATTAGACTGCATAATTTTATACTTCTTTCAAACTCGTAAAATCGGTGTGAGTTTACCGAGTTTGATCAATTTTACTGATTTTCAAGTTTTTAATTTGATTTTACACGTTAGATATATATTAACTCGTAAAATTATATAATTTTACGAGTCAACTCATGATTTTGACAACATTACATATGGTTACTGTTAGGGGGTGTTCGCTATCAATTTCTGTTTAGTTTGGATGAAAATATTTAACCGAACTAAAATTTTTTATTTCTATAAAATTTAACTTGGGTTTAATTAAAATTCAGTTTAGTTCAGTCAGTTCATTTTTTTCTTTAAAAATATCATGTGCTTGTGTATTAGGTTTTTAAAAGGTGTTTGTTTTAGAGGTGGAGGTTTGGGTGTGAAACCCACTAAAAAGCTATAAAAAAACAAAAAAATATTAATTTTTATAATTGAGTTTTGTGTATAATTAGGTTGTACTCAATCACAACCTCAACGACAAAAACTAAACCCAAGACAGTCATAAACTTAAACAATTTTTTATTAGGCTTTTGTAACAATGATCCAATACCAAACCAAATTGAATTATATGCAATTCATCAGATGTTCTACCTTACAGCAAATTGTAAATTTTCAACTCATACTGCCTGCAACCCAATGAAAATTTTCCAACGGACACAAAACTTAATTTTAAAATTCCCTTTGCAACCCACCGAGTCTAAACCTAAGCAAAAAAAAACTAAACAGTTGTCCACTGTAAGTTATAAACTAATGAACAAATTCAGACAAAAAATAATTCATTAAGTGTAATTTGAATTCAGGAAGAATATCAACAATTCAACAACAAAAAATCTAGTAAGTCAGCTACAAAATTCACAAGCCAAATTCAGTAAAATAAAAAACGAAGTTAGAAGATTAATTTTATAGCATCTTTATGATTGAAGGGTAACTGATCAGACTTGATATCTAATTAATAAACATATTCATATCAATTCCATGCACATGTAGAACAAGAAATATTAATTTTTCACGTATAATTAGATCGTACCCAGCATCGGAGACCCTTTTTCATGCACAAAATCTGCCAACGCTTCTATTCTTGATGGAGATGTCGAAGCGTTTGGATCCCAAGAATGTAGGAATTGGGATATTATTAAATGTGTTGATACTCAAATCTAAGGACTTGAGTTTTAGCGATGAAGTTCAAATATCCATACACGCTTGAAGATTCCGCGGAACTTGGTGAATGTGGGTTGTGGATATCAACGGAAATGAAAGCTCCGGTAGTATTGTCACGGTTGATGCTCCTCCGCTGACAATAGTTTTGAACGTTGAAGATTTTGTAAGTCACCCATCAAAACCAACACGTACCATCTCAAAAAGCAATTTTGAACATTGAAGCTCACAATAGTAAATTAAAGTGAGAAAGAAACTCGCAATAATAATTAAAAAAAAAAAAAGGATATTTGGGGAGACCGACTATATCAACAAGGTCACTATAAAAGGGCCGAGCAGACTTTATCCCTCAGCTGTTGTATAGAAATTTTTGACCCGAAACAAATTTAACATAGGAAGAGGATACACTTGGATGGTCCAACTAGTTTGAGATCCAAGCTGGGCTTATTTACATGGAACGACAACAAGTAACATTCAGGTTGTAAGCAGTGTTGTGCCTATTACATGAATTTGTACGATGATATAATGAACAAATGGATATTGCCCTCTGAATATACATATAAAAACTATGTAGAGGAAACGAAGGTGGTTTTCCTTCAGTGATCAAAGTTTTCAATATATATAGGAAACAATGGCGGAGCATTGAAGGAAAAAGTAAGTTTGTTGCAGAAGAAAGTTTAGCCACTCCAGATTGCATCCAATAATTCCCAACCAAAGGATTATCTGAATCAGGCCTCATGGATATCATCAAGATAGTGCCACATATCAAATCTGAACAGTTAGCAAAATTGCAGTGTCCATGCAATCAGAACTCTGAAAATCCCGTAACTTCTACTATCATCCATCACCAGACTCAAATAAGAATAATAGCATTTCATCTGCTTCAGGATCTAGCTTATCTCCTGATAGAAAGACACAAACATTTCCATTTAGCACTATCCAACTGCATCCAGGGACCTTCCTCACACCCTTCAAACCCATCTCCTTCCTTAATTTTTGCTCCTCAATATGCTTGCCACAGGCTGCATATATGTTGCAGAGTGCAACATGAGCTGGTGCATTCAAAGGATCCAACTCAAGGAGTCGCCTGGCCGCATGTTGAGCAATGTCAGTGTTTTTCTCAGCAACCCACATACACCAAGCAATGCCCCCCAAATAGCATGATTTGTTTCAAAAGGCAGTCCCAATATGAGCTCTTCTGCTTCTCTTACTTTCCCTGCTCTTCCCAAGAGATTGATCATAGAAATATAATGCTCCAAACCTGGTTGAATTGCATAAACATCTCTCATTGCTTTAAATAATTTCCATCCTTGACTAACTAACCCGGCATGGCTACATGCTGACAGGATTCCCAAAAATGTAACTGAATTTGGCCGAGTCCCAGATTGGAGCATGGTTTCAAAAACTTTCAGTGTTTCATTTGCCATAGCATGATGTGCTAATCCCATAATCATGGTATTCCAAGAAATTAAGTCTCGATAAATCATGTTTGTGAATATGCTATATGCATCATGTATCTCCCCACATTTCGCATACATCGAGACCAGAGAATTACTAAGAATCAAGTCACAGTCTGATAGTGTTTTCATCAGCATGTTATGCAACTGCCTCCCAAAATCAAGATGAGCAATTGCACCTGCTGCTCCAAAAAGAATAGCATAAGTAGAACTTAATGGTGGAACACTATGAGCCAGCATTCCCAAGAGGAAAGAGGTTGCCTTAAGGAAAAGCTCATTTTGGACAAGCCCTGAAATCATTGATGTCCATGCAACCGAATCCTTATCAGGCATGTTTTCGAATAGATAGCAAGCCTCAGAAACATTTCCAATATCAAAATACCCAACAATCATTGAAGTCCACGTGATGTTGTCCCGCACAGGTATAGTATCAAACAATTCTCGAGCCTTTTCCACTTGTCCAGTCCGAGTATAACCATTAATCATATGATTACAAGACTGAACAGCATAACTATTTAAGTTCTTGTTAAAGACATAGTGTGCATAATCCATGGCACCAAAAAAAGAGTACATGTGAATAAGGCTCTTGGCTATCCTGCCATCATAATCCTCATATTCCAGCCCATTAATTATCAGTTGAGCATGTAACTGCTTGCCAAGATGATGAAACCTCATACCAGCACAAGCATAAGCAAGTGAAATGAAGGTCTCTCCATTTGGTGCTATATTGGACCTCCTCTTCATCTCAAGAAAAAGCAATAATGCTTCTCCATAGTAACCATTCCAAGTGAACCCACTAATCATGGCTGTCCAAGAAACAACATTTCTCTCAGGAATTCTACAAAAAAAACAATAAGCCTCCTGAACATCACCTATCCTGCAATAACCTGCTATCATAGTAGTCCAGGTTATCACATTCCTATCCTCCATCTCCTCAAACAAAACCCTGGCTTCCTCCATTTTACCATTCTCTGCAAACCCCTTAATCATAGCATTCCAAGAAACCACATTCTTCTCTGGAATCTCATCAAAAACCCGCCTTGCTTCCTCCAAATCCCCATTCTTAATCAACCCAGCAACCATTGCATTCCACGAAACAACATTCCTCTCTGGCATCTCCTTAAACAATTCCCTTGCCTCACAAATCCTTCCTGCATTAGCTAAACCACAAAGCATCGAAGTCCATGAAACAACATTCCTCTCTGGCATCTCTTCAAACAACCCCCTTGCCTCACTCAGCCTCCCGCACTGCAAATACCCTGACAACATCACGTTGTAACTAACAATATTTCTCTCAGGCATGATATCAAAAAGAACTCTGGATTCTTCAATGAATCCAATTCTAGAGTATTTTGTAAGCAAGGAAGTCCAGTAAGCAATTCGGCTATGGCGGCTTCTCTCGGGAAACTTGTCAAGTAGGTTGCGTGCTTGTTGGAGTTTTTGTTGAGAGAGCAAGCAGAGAAGTTGAGAGTCATCTAATGTGAGTTTAGAGTAACGGGTTTTCGAAATTTCTGATTGGGACTTAAGGAACCGAACATGGGGTGAAAAAATTCGAAGTTTGAGTGAAATTTTTGAAAGAGAGATCTTCAGGGTTTTGAAACAAAAGGCGGGCATCACCTGTTTTTACAAAGAAACGGTTCAGACAGCTCCTTTTGAAATCGTATTGCTGGGGCAGTGCAGAAAACGGTGTCGTGTGCAATTATTGATCCAAGTCAGACTGGGTAGAGTTCGTTTGAACATTTACTAGATTTGTACCCGAGTCTCGCTGTGAGTACGTTATTTAAAAATATATATATATATATATACAGATTTTTCAAATATATATATATATATATATAATTAAATCAATATATAACAAAGATTTAGATATTTTTATAATATATTTTTACTCAATGAAATGACTATTTGTATTGATAAAAAGTTTAAAAAATTGTAAATAAAAACAAGCTAAATCAAATTATGAAACTCAACTTTAAAATAATTCAATGTTAAATAATAAAACTGAAAAAAAAATTTGGGTTAACCCATGTAAACCTGCAAATCCTACGACCATAAACACATGATTAAGATAATTCTATAAAAAAAGTTAAATAAAAAGCACGAACATCAATTCTGAAAAAATTAAATATTAAATGATGAAATAAAAAAATATATATTAATTTGTGTTTAATAATTATATTTCTTATAATATATTTTTAATTTAATAAAATGATTATTTGTGCCAATAAAAGGTAAAAGAAGTCATAAACAAAAGTGAAATGAATCAAACTATGAAGTCCAACTATAAAACAACATAATGTTGAATGACAAGATTGATATATATATATATATATGGTTCAACCTGCATTAACTTACTAACCCTATAGCCATTGACACAGAATTGAGATAACTCCATAGACCAATTCCTAAACAAATAAATGTTGAAGGAAGAAAAAGAAAATAATATTAATTAAAAAAACATAAAAAAGATAAAAATCAATTTGTATTAACCTTCAAAACTCTTGATTGTGATCATAAGGGTGGATTGACTGCGTAAAAGGTAAACCTAAAAAACAATGAAGTAAAATTCCCAACAAAAAAAGTTGAGTCATAAAACTAAAAATAATTAAAATATAAAAATTTTTTTAGTCAATCAGGATTAATCTACCAATATCATGAACATGAGCATAGGATTTGGATAATCCTACAGGAAGAAAAGTGAAGTGAAAAGGAAAGCACGAAGGTCATTTCCATAAAAATCAATTATTAAACAATAAAATTGAAAAAAAAATCAATTTTATGAAATGACCTAAAGTTAACATGTATTAACCTTCGAAACTCGTGACTTGATAAAAAAATATCTAGGTATGAAATAAAAAATAAAATACATAAAAAAAGATCCAAAACAAAATAAACAACAATAAAAAGAACAAGGGTCAAATTCGACATGAAAAAAATTAAAATCAAATGATGAATAATGGAACTGAAATAAAATTCAATTAGAGGAAGGATTTAAAGATATTAAAAGAATAAGGATCAAATTTGATATGAAAATCAAATGAAACCCAATTATTAGAGATGAAATTGAAGAAAAAAATCAACAAAAAAAAACAATTAAAAGGTTAATAACCAATTTGGATATGAAATATAAACGGAGGACACTTCCATACTTTTTCCAATCACTTTTCCTTTTTAAGAATATTTTACATTTTTGAAATGCCATATTGCTCCTAGTTCAATTTGATTATAGAAAAACAAAAGATGAAAAAGGCCTTTAGAATGAAGTTTTATTTATATTGTTTCCCATGATCAAGATCAAGGTAAGTTTTTTTTTCATCCTCCATCATTTTTTTTCTTTCTAATTTGATCGTTTTAAATTGATTTTATTTGTGATTTGACTTTATAATTTATTTTTTGTTACTTTAATATGAATATTTTGTAATATCGATGGGAAGTTTTAGTGCTTGGCTAATATTTGGTTTTATAAAATAAAATTTAGATAATTTAAAACAATTAAGTATTAACATACTAAAATTAAAAGTTTGGCAAGTATGACACTGCTATAAATGGACGGTGAAAGATGGCGGGTATGTGCAACACAAATGCTAGAGAGTGGGAGGTGCCTACAATTTTTTAGAGGTGTGAGTGACATCTCATCACATTCAAACAATGATTTTCATAGCAGCATTGAAAGAGTCGAGGTGTCTCTTTCCATATAGAGTACTCGTGTCGTCAATTATGTGATGGTGTGTTGCCACTAATCTCTTTTTTTTTCTTTTTTTCCTTTCTCTCTCTTCCTCTCAAAATTCATATTGATCATTTAAAATTTTAGAGTTGTCCTTTAATTTACTGATATTTCAACTTTGATCATCATTATTTTGAATTCTATTTTTTGTTTTTTTGATCTTTTGTGAATTTGATTTTTCTTTTGAATTTCCCCCCTCAATTCAAAATTGTAAGTTGTTCTCTCATTTATTATTTATTTTAAATTTGGTCATAATTTCTTTAATTGTTTTTTTTTTTGTGTTTGGATCCTTTTATATAATTGATTTTTTTTTTAATTTTATCCTTCAACATTTGATTGGTTGGGAATTGAGTTTCGTGATTTTTCCAGATATGGGGTTTTTGATCTAATAACTCGGGTTACAGGTTTAAAAAAGTTAACACGAGTTAACATCTTTTTTTGCACTATTTTTTTCGATTTCATCCTTTAATGTTATTAAAAAAAAAGGGTTTTGTGACTTTTTTTGGTTTCCTTTTAATCAGGTTATCATGATCTCATAACTTGGATAACAGATTTGGCCGGTTACTTGGATATTTTTTAGGGTTTTTTTATATCTTTTTTTTATTTCATCTTTCAAAATTGATTTTTTTTAATAAAACTTCATCATTTCTTGTTTTGCTTTCTAATAGTTTATCTCAATTACATGATCCAGCTCGTGAGATTTGTAGCCTTGCTAGAGTTGCTTGCATTTTATTTTTTTGGGTTTTTTTTATTAACCGATTTTTTCTTGATTCCATCCTCATACGTTTGTATTGTTGGGAATTGATCATTATTATTTTTTTCAATTTATTTTTCATGAAATTAGTTGTCAAGCTGGACAACCTAAGTTAAGAATTTGTCATGTTACTTCAATTGACTTGAGACGTTTTATTTTGTCATTTGTTTTTTTAATTTTTATTCTTTTAATATTTGATTATCTTGGAATTTAAATTGGTGATTTTTTTTCTATTTTGACAAGTATTTTTATCTTACACCTCATTGTTATCCCTTTTTCTTTTAAAATT